>Ga0080006_1082050_pt1 | contig 68332 bp, 66 predicted proteins | sample RS3BMetagenome_FD_69209 | JGI IMG/M metagenome (GOLD analysis project Ga0080006, IMG submission 69209) | Ferric oxide microbial mat and aquatic microbial communities from Rainbow Spring, Yellowstone National Park, USA - RS3B (SPADES... ... | reverse complement strand
CGGAAGGGGCAGGGACCTGCGATATCGCTCCGGGAAGAGGAAGGTTCAATCACCTCGCAACGACCATCCGGGCTAGGCGGTCTTGGTCACGCTCGCCTCGGGCGCATACTCGCCTGCCACGAGTTTGCGACGGAGCAGCTTGCCCACAGGAGATTTCGGAATTTCCTCCACGAACACATAGCGCCGTGGCCGCTTGAAGTTGGCAAGACCGGATGCACGGCAATGCGCATCAAGCGCCGCCTCGCTCACCAAACTCCGGCGCTTGATGAAAGCGGTTACGATCTGTCCCCACCTTTCGTCGGGCAGTCCTGCCACCGCCACTTCCGCAACCGCGGGATGGAGGGAAAGACAGTTTTCCACCTCAACCGGAGAGACGTTTTCTCCGCCGGTAATAATCAGATCGTCCACGCGCCCGGTGACGAAAATGTCTCCTTCCGCATCGATATAACCGCTGTCTCCGGTGAAATACCATCCCTGACGCAGCGCTTTGGCATCCGCATCGGGGCGGTTCCAGTAACCTTCGAACGCTTCATCGCTGGAGGCAAGAACCACGATTTCCCCCTCCTCTCCGGGCGCGGCAAGTGCGTTCACGTCAGCAGCGCCGAATTTCACGACACGGACCATTTGGTTGATCCCTGCCCGGCCGGCAGAGCCCGGCTTGGCCGCGGCCTGCTGGTTGATGGTGAACGTATAGATTTCCGAGGACCCGAAGTGATTGACGAAAATTTCCGGCCGGAACGCCTCGGCAAGCTTGGCAAGCAAAGCATGCGTCATCGGCGCGCCGGCAAAGCCGAGCTTGCGCACGGAAGAGATGTTGGTTCTCGCGAAATCCGGATGATGCACCAAGTCGTGATAAAGGGTGGGGACCAAATAGAGATTGCTGATGTGTTCGGCCTCGATCAGCGCAAGGGCACGGGCGGCATCAAACCGCGGCAGGCAGATGAAGGCGCCGCCGATCAATGACATCGCAAGCAGCGAACGCACCCCCATGGTATGATAAAGCGGCATCACCCCGAGCGTGCGCTCGCCATGGGCGTAACGGTTTTGCGCCACATGGGCAACCGCAGCAGCGCGTTCCGCGCGGTGCCGCCGCGGAACGCCTTTGGGTTTTCCAGTCGTTCCGGAAGTATAAAGCATCAGAGAGAAAGCCTCGGCGCTCGCACGCGGTTCCGCAGGAGGGGCCACGCTCCCGGCCAGCGCCGCGAAGGAAAACTCCCCCGGCTGCACCTCCGTCTCAAGGGAAATACGCGGGAGTTTTTGGCAAGCGATGCTTCCGGCCACCGCCGGCGCCGAAACCGCTTCGAAAACAATCGCCTTCGCGTCGGAGTCTGCAACCACGAAATCGATCTCCTCGGCCTTCGCGCGCCAGTTGATCGGCGTGATGATAATCCCGGCAAGCTGGCATGCCCAATGCAGCGTTGCGGCCTCCCAGCGATTCTGCAGCACGGTCGCGAGGTGGTCTCCCAGACGAAGGCCAAGCGCATCCAAACCCGCCACCACAGCCGAGATCTTTCGGTACCACTCTTCGTACGAGAGTCGCACCGCATCATCGACGATGGCGAGCGCCTTGGGATCGCGCGCGACACTGGCAATGAAACTTGTGCCAAGATCAAACATGGACAGCATCCTCTCGGAGTTTTGCCGCTGCTTCGAGGGCGGCGGCAATGATTGGGGCGTAGCCGGTACAGCGGCACAAATGCCCGCTTAACACTTCGCGCAACTCTTCCACCGACGGGTTAGGGTGGATGGCAAGAAAAGCATCTAGCGACATTAAAATGCCGGCGGTACAGAACCCGCACTGAAGCGCATGATGGCGGCGAAAAGCGGCTTGGAGGGCGGCAAGCCGCGCGGGCGACGGCGCCAGACCCTCGATGGTACGGATCTCGCACCCTTCCGCTTGCACCGCCAAAGTGAGACAGGCGCGGGCCGGCACCCCATCGATGATAACCGTGCAGCACCCGCACACACCGTGCTCGCACCCCACATGCGTTCCGGTGGCGCCGAGCAGATGGCGGAGCGCGTCGGTGAGCAGCATTCGGGGCTCGACCTCGAACGCAGCCGGCCGGCCGTTCAGCGTGAAGCGGATGATGTGACGGGTTCCTGCGTTCAGGCGCGGCATGCAGCGGCCTCCTCTATCACCTTGCGGCCGAGACGGCGCACGAGGTCGCGTCGGTAGCGCGCCGTGGCATGGATATCATCGCGGGCATCGAGCTCCCAAGCAAAGGCGTTCAATGCGTCATCGAGCGCGGCGCCGTCGAGGGCCGGAAAATCGCGCGCGATCGGCCGCTCCGCCACCCCCGCAACCGCTAGCCGCATGCGGCTGGCACCAACCACCGCGGCACAGGCGACGATGGCGAAATCGCCATGCCTTCGTCCGACCTCGGCAAAGGCATACCCCTCACCGGGGCGGCGTTTCGGAAACGCCACTGCTTCGATGAGTTCGTCATCGCTTTTATCCGTGAGCATCATTCCGAGAAAAAATTGCTCGGCCGAAACTCGACGCCGCGCGCGACGCGAACAGAGGCGGATTTCGCCCCCAAGCGCCACGAGACAGAGTGGAATTTCGGCACTCGGATCCGCATGGGCCACGGAGCCGCAGATGGTGCCGCGGCTGCGGGTTTGAAAATGGCCAACCCAAGGCAGCACGGCGGCGAGCAACGGCACTTCATTGCAGAGCGTGGGCCGTTCCAGGACTGTTGCTTGGCGGACGGCGGCAGAAATTACCAGCATATCCTGTTCAAGCCAGATCGCCGAAAGCGCCGGAATGCGCATGATGTCGATGAGCAGCGCAGGCCTTGCCAGCCGCATGTTCAACATCGGCAGCAGCGTCTGACCGCCGGCAATGATCCGCGCCTCGGAGCCCTGTTGATCCAGCGCGGCCAGCGCTTCCTCCAGCGATTCCGCGCGCAAATAGTCGAACGGCGCAGGTTTCATCGCCGCACCCCGAAGAAGGCCAGCAATCGCGCAAGCAGGCGCCCGATCAGGCCGGGCCGAGGTTCCTCTGCGCCGATTTTGCGTGCAAGGGCGGCAAAAAATTGCCCGATGACGACCTTGGCCGCGCCGTCGAGCAACCGATCGCCGATCGCAGCCACTTTTCCACCCACCGCGCCCTCGTAAGTATAGGAGATTACGGTGCCGCCCCGACCGTCGGGCATGAGAGTGATCAGGCCGCTGCCCTCCCCATTGCCGAGCGCGCCGAAGATCGAGCCGGAAAGGCGCACGGCCTTCGGCGCATCGAGATCGGACAGCTCGATTGTTGCCTTGTATCGCCCCTTCACCGGCCCCACCCCTAACGTGACATCTGCCAGAAACCGCGTCTCGGAGAGTTTCCTCACGCCATGCGCGCCGGGAATAACGGAGGCCAGCACATCCGGATCCAAAAGCATTTTCCAGACTGTCTCGGGTGTGGCACGCACCCGCGCTTCTCCCGCGCCGATGAGCTTTCGCTCCCCGGGTTTGGATATCCTGGGCTTGGGCGCCTGCTGGGGAGGGGCAGGCTCTTCCCCGCGCACCAGGGCTGCAAGCTTGGCCGGGGTCAAGGGCAAGTCGAGGGCATCCACCCCGAGCGCATCAGCAACCGCATTGGCAATGCAGACAGGGGTTGACATGCAATTGCCTTCGCCCACGCCCTTGGCCCCCAGCGGCGTAAACGGGGAAGGGCTCTCGATGTGCAAAATTGTGAGATCGGGCACTTCGGTAGCGGTCGGCAGAAGATAATCTGCGAAGGTGCCGGCCAGAAACGCGCCGTCTTTTGCATAGGCGAGCTCTTCATAGAGCGCCGCCCCGAGCCCCTGGGCAAAGCCGCCGCGGATTTGGCCCTCCACCATGCCGGGGTGCAGCACGCGCCCGCAATCGTGCATGGTGACGTAACGATCGATGCGGACCTTGCCGGTTACCCGGTCCACCTCCACTCCGCAGAAATCGAAAATGAAGCCATGGCAAAGGGAGGAGTTGATGCCGTCCGCCTCCGTCGGCGCGGTGAGTTCCGGCGGCGTCCAGAAGAGGGTTTCCGAAAGCGCGTTATCGACATCTTCGGGGACCGTCGCCGGTGCCCAATGGCTCGCCGCCGCCACGCGCGCGAAAGGAAGCGCGGCATCAGGGTTTGTCTGCGAGAAGACCTTGCCATCGGCAAAGGCCAAATCCTCCGCGCGCACATTCAGCTGGGCGGCAGCGATGCGCGCCAGTTTGCGACGCAGTTTGACCGCGGCGAGGTGCGCGGCGCCGGCAACCGCCGGAGCAAAGCGGCTGGAGTAGTTGCCCGATGCGATCGACCACGCATCTTTCGCGGTATCAAGCTCGGTGTTTACGCGTATCTCATCTTTCGAAAGGCCAAACACATCGGCCACGACCTGGGCGAGAACCGTGCGGTGGCCTTGCCCTTGCGGGGCAGAAGCAACCTTCACCGTGACGGAACCCAGCGGGTCCAACGATATCGTCGCCGTGGCTTGCGCGCCGTTTTTCGGGCCTGCTTTGCGCCGCTCTTCGGCGGTAAGAACCGTCGTGATGTAACCCATGTTGGACACGCTGGGCTCGACCACGGCGGCATAGCCGATGCCGTAAAGACGCCCCGCCGCGCGCGCCTCATCGCGCCGGCGGCGTAAATCATCGAGCCCGCCCTTCTCCACCGCAAGCGCAACCGCGTGGGCATAATTGCCCGAGTCATACAGTGCGCCACTTGCGGTGCGGTAAGGAAAAGCCTCGGGGGATATCAAGTTGCGGCGAATCACGTCCAACGGATCACGTTTCAGCGTGACGGCGATCCGCTGCATCAGCCGTTCCAAAGCATAATAGAGTTGCGGACCGCCGAAACCGCGCACCAGGCCCGAAGGCGTCTTGTTCGTCAGCACCACGCGGTTCAGCACCCGGATGTGGCGAATGTCATAGGCGCCGTTCAGATTGCCGTGCATCCGATAAAGCGTCGCCGGTTCCGGCGCGCGCAGATAAGCGCCGCAATCCTCAATCTGATCCCAATCCAACGCAATGATGCGGCCATCGTCTTCCACGGCAGCCGAGAGGGTCGTCAACCGGTTCGTTGCGGAAACCGAGGCGGAGAGATGCTCCAGCCTGTCCTCGATCCATTTGACCGGGCGGCCGACGATTCTCGCCACGGCGGCCATGAGCACCGCGTAAGGCGCAACCCCTTGCTTCACGCCGAAGCTTCCGCCGGAGTGCGGCGGCAGCCTCAGGCGCAGCTTGTTGCCTGAGACCTTCAACGCCCGAGCCATCACGGCGTGGATGCTGAAAGGTCCCTGAAAATTCGCGAGGATGTCGTAGGCGCCTTCGTGGGGGTCGTATTCCGCGATGACACCGTATGTCTCCATCGGTGATCCGGTATTGCGCGGGTAGCGCACGGAGACGGAAATCCGATGCGGCGCGCAAGCAAAGGCGCGATCCGGCTCGCCATAGACAAAACGCCGCTCGCTGACGAGGTTGCTGCTCATATTTTCATGCAGCACGGGGGCATCGGGCGCAAGCGCCGCAAGGGGATCGATCACCGCCGGACGGGGCTTGTAAGAAACCTCGATGAGATCCAGCGCATCTTCCGCGAGGTAGCGATCTGTCGCGACAACCACTGCAACCGGCTCGCCCACATAACGCACCCTTCCTGCCGCGATCGGCCGGGCCTCGATCGGCGCCCGCACGCCGGCGACGAGCGGCGCGGTGATGTCCGCAAGCTCCGCCGCGGTGATGACGGCGGCCACTCCGGGGCTTGCCCGTGCGGAGGCGGCATCGATGGAGACGATATCGGCATGTGCGTGCGGCGAACGCAGAATGGCCGCGTGCAGCGTGCCGGGCTTGACACCCAAATCATCGATGAAGCGACCCAACCCGGTGAGGAGGGCGGCATCTTCCACCCGCTCGACCGACTGGCCAACCCATTCCCGTTGGCGCGCTTGCAACTTCGATAAGCTCCTTCCGCCATTCCGCAACGGCGCGAATCCCCCCCTTGCAGAGGAATCGACATTCCGCCGGACCGCCATTTATGCGCCCCTATGAAGCAAAGGGAAGTTTCGATCGACTTGGCCAGATTCCCGAACCATCGGGAGAACTTACGGACAGCTGCGTCTGCGTGCTTTGCCGGTCCATTACCACCACGCGATGGCGGAAATCGTCATTCAGCGCCACATCGCCGTTGGGCAGTTCCAGCGCCAGCGAGGGATGCCCCGACATTGCCGGGCGTATCGCATGGAAACCACCGGCAATGCATCGATCTCAGTCATGCCTCCCCGGCTGGCAGACGATCATCGCCCCGCCCCACCCTGAATGCCGCCATGACGGGGGTTTTGATCCGATCAAGAATGAGCGCGAATGCGGCAGCAGCCAGCAAAACGGCGAGCAACACTCGCCACGGGAGCGGCGCCATCAGCGTGCCGGAGAGAGCCAAAACGGCCGCAACCGCGATATCGGTCGCCGAGGAGGCCAATACCCAGCCGCTCGGGCGCGAGCTCCATAACCGATGCCGCTCTCGCAGCGCAAACAAGAGCGCTTGATTGCCGAACACCAAGGTTATGAACGCCAAGGTTTGCAGGGTCTCGCCGACGAGCCCCCAACGCCAACGCGCGAATGTCAGCACGGTGGTCGAGAAACCGAGTTTGACCATGCCAAGCACGATCGCAGCAGCGGTGACCCCGCGCATGTGCCACCGGCTTGGCAAATTGTCCGCCGTAGCTCGATCGGTCATCAGCGACATGCTGAGAAAGTCGTTGGTCACCAGCATGATCACCATCAGCACGGGCGTCATCACCGCTTGGCCGGTGAGAATGAGGCCGAGTGTGAGAAACAGAACGATCTCGATTTTCTTGACGAGCATGTTCAGCGTGTAGGTCAGCAACCGCTGAAACGCGATGCGGCCTTCTTGCACCGCTGCGACAATCCCGCTGAGGCCCGGCTGGGTCAACACCATCGCCGCGGCTGCCTTTGCGACGTCGGTTGCGGATGATACGGCGATCCCGATCTGTGCCTGGCGCAACGCGGGGGCATCGTTTGCGCCGTCACCGCACATGCCGACAACATGGCCTTGTCGCTGCAACGCGATGACCAATCGGTATTTTTCTTCCGGCACGACGCGGGCGAAGATGCCGCATTCGCCGGGCTGAAGCCCTTGGCTGATGTGTTCCGGCGAACAGGCGCCCCCTTCGATTCCCACCTGGCGCGCGATTGCGATCGCGGTCGCCATCGAATCACCCGTCACCATGACGGTATGAACACCCAACGCACGCAGATTTGCGATCAGCCGCGCGGAATCCTCGCGCGGCGGGTCGGAAAGCGCGATCAAGCCCGCAAGCCGCAATGATTTCGGCGGCCCGGCAGCCACGGCGATGACGCGATGCCCCTCATGGGCAAGCTGATCGGCCATCTCTTGGGCATTCGGCGGCATGGCGGCGAGCGCGGCGAGGGCCTGCAATGCGCCTTTCACGATCCGAAAGTCCTGGCCGGCGGCATCATACCCGAAAGCTTCCGAGATTTTCGTTGCCGGGTCGAACGGCACAAAGCGCTCGATGGATATTCCAGACATGGGGTTTCCAGCTACGGCCGCCGCGCGCCGGATTGTCGCATCGATCGGATCCCCTCCCCCTTCGGAACTGGCGAGCGCGGCAAGCGATAAAACCTGCGTGCGGTCATAGCCCGGCAAGGGCACGACCGCAGCCACGGCCATCACGTTCTGCGTCAGGGTTCCGGTCTTATCCGAGCAGAGCACGTCCATCGTTGCTGCTTCGTGCGCGGCGGAAAGCCGCGTCAGCAGCACTCCGCGCCGAGCCAAGGTCTGCGCGGTCAGGGCGGCGGAAAGGGTGAACGTTGCGGGCAGCGCGACCGGCACCGAAGCAAGGAGGGCCGTGAGCGCAAGCCGAACCAGCTCCGAGGGGGGAAACGCTTCAGCGATCGCATAAGCGATCAGCAGTATTGCGATGGTCCCGTTGACCGTGCCAAGATTTCTTGTTGCCGCGAAGACCGCCTTTTGCTCGCTGCTTGCAGCGTGGGCAATGCGCACCAACTCAGCGGTACGGCCGAAGAAAGTCCTGGCCCCAGTTGCGGTGACCACTGCGATCGCCTCGCCACGGCGGATTAAGGCGCCCGCGTAAACCTGGCTGCCGGCACCTGCCTCGACCGGCACCGATTCCCCAGTGAGCAGGGATTGATCGACAAGCACCGCGCCCGCGAGCACGCGGGCATCGGCCGGCACGACCGCGCCGAGGCGCAATTTCACCGCATCTCCGGGGACAATTTCGGCCGCGGGCAGCTGGACCCAAGCGCCGTCACGGGCAACCCACGCGGTTGGCGCAAGCTGCCGTTTCAGTGCCGCAAGCGCGGCGTTCGCGCGGCTTTCCTGGAAGAAGCCGAGAAGCATGTTGAAGACGAGCAGGAAGGCCACCACCGCTGCCTCGAGAGTCTCTCCCAGTGCGAGTTGCAGCGCGATGGTGGCTTCCAGCATCCATGGCACCGGCGCCCAGAATTTGGCCAAAAGCAACCGCCAGCGGGCCGGGATTTCCTCGGGCATGGCATTCGGGCCGAATTCGCGCAGTCGTCTCTCTGCCTCGGCGCTGGAAATACCGATGGATGCCTGCGGCTGTGCGATCTGCTCAGGAGCCGCCGCCTCCGTCATCGCCGCCCTTCTGCAAATTCAGCAAGCCCGCATGCCGGCCTGGCCGCCCCTTTTTCCCGGAGGCAGATCAAGACGGAGCCCTGGGAGAGCAGAAGGGCACTTCAAACGGTTGCGCCGATTTGCCAGGGCGCAAATTCGGAAGCACCGAAATCAAACTGCTCGCTTTTTGTTTTCTCACCAGAAGCGACGCGCAAAATCATTTCAAAAATGCGCTCGCCGCATTGCTGAACGGTTTCATCCCCGTCCAGAATAGTGCCGCAGTTGATATCCATATCGTCTTCCATGCGCCGATACATGGGCGTATTCGTGGCCAGCTTGATCGAAGGGGCGGGTTTGCAGCCGAACACGCTGCCGCGCCCGGTGGTAAAGCACACCAAATTCGCTCCGCCCGCAACCTGGCCGGTAGCGGAAACCGGGTCGTAGCCGGGTGTGTCCATGAAAACGAACCCTTTCGCCCGCACCGGCTCGGCATACCGCACGACATCGACGAGATTGGTACTGCCAGCCTTAGCCATGGCGCCAAGCGATTTTTCCAAGATCGTGGTCAGCCCCCCGGCCTTATTGCCCGGGGAGGGATTGGCATTGAGCTCGGCGCCCTCGCGTTGGGTGTACTCCTCCCACCAACGCATCAAGGAGACCAGTTTCTCCCCCACTTCGCGCGAGACGGCACGGCGGGTGAGAAGATGTTCGGCGCCGTAAGTCTCCGGCGTTTCCGAAAGAATCACCGTGCCGCCGTGCCGCACCACAAGATCGGAGGCGACCCCTAGCGCCGGGTTGGCGGAAATGCCTGAATAGCCGTCTGAACCGCCGCACTGCAGCGCGACGATCAGTTCGCTTGCCGGCACCGGTTCCCGTTGAACCTGATTGGCCTCGGCCAGAACCTCGCGCACAAAGGCAATCCCCGCTTCCACCGTTTTGCGTGTGCCGCCCATCGCCTGAATGTCCATGGCGCGCAAACGGCCGGCCAGACGCTGCTCTTCCATCAGACCGCCGATCTGGTTCACCTCGCAGCCCAACCCCAGCGCCACCACGTGCGAAAAATTCACGTGTCGGGCATAGCCGCCGAGGACACGCCGCAACAGTTTGAGCGGCTCGCCTTCCGCCATACCGCAGCCGGTTTTGTGCGTGAGCGCCACCACGCCGTCTACATTCGGGTAATCGGCCAGCGGATCATCATTGCGGAACGGGTTGCGCTGGAACGCTCCGGCAATCAGGTTGGCGACATGGGCGCTGCAATTCACGCTGGTCAGAATGCCGATGTAGTTGCGCGTGGCCACCCGCCCGTCCGCGCGCCGAATGCCCAGAAACGTGCGCGGCAGATCGATATATTGGGTCGGCCGCGCATCCACACCGAAGGCATAATCGCGGGTGAAATTGCCCATGCCGCAATTGTGCACGTGCACATGCCGCCCCGGCGCGATCGCTTCCGTGGCAAAGCCGATGATCTGACCATAGCGGCGCACCGGCTCGCCTGCGGCGTGCGGGCGTATCGCAACCTTATGGCCGGCGGGAATGCGGTCTTGCGCCACCACCCCTTCCGCCACCGGCGTTCCGGGCAGCAACGTGGCGCGGGCGATCACCACGCCATCGTCGGGATGCAAACGAATGACTGGGGCAACCATGCGCGTTTCTCTCCTCACATTTTGTCCTTGGCGCCTTCGCGCACCGCCTGCACCGCGGCCCGCGCCGCTTGCAGCAAAAGGCCGCTGTCGTTCAGGATGGTGACAAAACGAAAACCCATCCCCAACGCACGCACGGCGTAGGCAGGGCTCGCACAATGAATGCCGGCTGCGATGCCGCGCTTGGCAGTTGCCGCGATGAGGCGGTCGTAAATGGCCAAAATTTGCGGCTCCTCGCGGTCCATGCGCGGCGGGAGCCCCAGCGAAAAGCCGAGATCCGAGGGCCCTACGTAAATGGCATCAATTCCGGGAACATCCAGGATCGCCTCCAGATTATCCAGCGCCTGCTGCGTTTCGATCATCGGAATGCAAGCGATCTCCTCGTTCGCGGTGGTCTGATAACCCACCGATTGGCCGTAAATTCCGGCGCGGATCGGGCCGTTGCTGCGCATCCCCTGCGGCGGGTATTTGCACGCCGCAATAAAGGCTTCCGCCTGGGCGCGCGTATTGACCATGGGACAGATCACGCCATAGGCGCCCGCATCCAGCACTTTGCCGATAATGCCCGGCTCGTTCCAGGGAACGCGCACCATCGGCACCACCGGGTGCACTTGCATGGCCTGGAAACAGGCCACCATGGAGAGATAATCCTGCACTCCGTGCTGCAGATCCACCGTCACGCTATCCCAGCCCGCCTGCGCCATCACTTCGGCGGAAAACCCCGCAGGAATAGCGAGCCACCCGTTCAGCGTCGCCTTGCCTTCGCGCCAGCGTTGTTTGAGTTTATTTGTCATCACACAGATGCCTTTCCTGCCCTTGCCCATGCTAGGGCAGGCAGGCAGAGGCGTCAAAGCCGGCGGCACCGCGTTGCCGCAAAGGGAGGCCCGCAATGTTGCACCAGATAGACCCCGTGATCACTGCCGCTCAGGCCGTTCTCGGCGAGCGGATTTCCACCAATGCCGCGATCCGCGAGCAGCATAGCCACGGCGAGGACACCAACCCACCCGTGCTGCCCGAGGCAGTGGCGTTTGCGGAGACAACCGAGGAAGTGGCGAAAATTTTGGCGCTCTGCAATCGCTATCGGGTTCCCGTGGTGCCGTTCGGGGCAGGAACTTCACTCGAAGGCCACGTGACGCCGGTCCGCGGCGGTCTCTCGCTTGACCTCAGCCGGATGAACAGAATTTTGGAAGTCAACGCCGCGGATATGGACTGCCGGGTCGAAGCCGGCGTCACCCGGCAAGCCTTGAATGCCCATCTGCGCGATCTTGGCTTGTTCTTCCCGGTCGATCCGGGCAGCGAGTGCACTTTGGGCGGGATGTGCGCCACGCGTGCCAGCGGCACCAATGCCGTGCGATACGGCACCATCCGCGAAAATGTTCTGGGTCTGACCGTTGTGCTGGCGGACGGGCAGGTGATCCAAACCGGCCGGCGGGTGCGCAAATCGGCAACCGGATACGATCTGACCCGGCTCTTTATTGGCTCCGAAGGCACTCTTGGGGTGATCACCGAAATCCAGCTTCGCTTGCACGGCATCCCGGAGGCAATGTCAGCGGCCGTTTGCCAGTTTGCCGACCTCAAGGGAACGGTGGAGACGGTGGTTGATGTGATGCAGGCAGGAATTCCGGTGGCCCGCATGGAGTTTCTGGACGACGTTCAGATGCAGGCGGCGATTGCTTTCTCGAAACTTGAAGGATTTGCCCCGCGCCCGACGCTGTTCTTTGAATTCCACGGCACGCACGCTGCAGTGATCGAACAGGCCAAGCTTGCCGAGGCTCTTGCGCAAGAGCATGGCGGGTCAGATTTTCGTTGGGCTACGGAAACGACAGAGCGTAACCGCCTCTGGAAAGCTCGACACGATGCGTATTGGGCGGCGCTTGCCCTGCGGCCGGGATACCGGGCGCTGACGACGGATGCGATCGTGCCCATTTCACGCCTTCCCGAAGCGATTTTGGGAGCGCGGGCGGATATCGAAGCGTCCGGCTTCACGGCGCCCATGGTGGGGCATGTGGGTGACGGCAATTTCCATACCGTGATCTTGTTTCCGCCGGAGCCAGGCGCCTTGGAACGGGCCTGGGCGCTTGATCGCAAGATCGTGACCAGGGCGCTGGCGCTTGGCGGATCTTGCAGCGGCGAGCACGGCGTGGGGCTCGGCAAGCGCGAATTTTTGGAGCAGGAGCATGGCGCCGGAGCGCTTGCGGTGATGCGCAGCCTCAAGGCCACGCTGGATCCGCACGGAATTTTGAACCCGGGAAAAATTTTTCTGAACTGAGCCGTTTTTTGGAGTCGGTCGAAACAGCCGGCCAGGTTTGCGCTTCCCTTGTCTGCTTCGGGCTTTCCTCTCCTGCAGGTGCGGTTTAGCATTTCTTTCGCGTCAGCGGCTGATGAGGGAGGAGAAGCCCATGAAAGCAGGCACCGCTATTGCTGAAATCCTCAAGCGCGAGGGGATCGAAATTCTGGCCGGCTACCCCGTGAACCATTTGTTCGAATTTGCTGCCGAAGCGGATATCCGGCCGATTGTGGTGCGCCAGGAGCGGATCGGCCTGCATATCGCCGATGCCATTTCGCGGCTCTCCTCGGGACGGAAGATCGGGGTGTTTTGCATGCAACACGGTCCCGGCGCAGAGAATGCGTTCGGCGGCGTGGCCCAGGCGTTCGGCGAATCGGCTCCCATTCTGGTGCTGCCGATGGGTTATCCGCGGCGCTTGGCCTACGTTCCACCGAATTTCAATTCGGTCATCAGCATGCGCACCGTGACCAAATCTGCCGAGCCGATCTTCTTGCCGGCCGAAATTCCAAACATCTTCCGCCGTGCGTTTTCGCGGTTGCGCAACGGCCGCGGCGGTCCGGTGTTGGTGGAAATCCCAAACGACATTTGGAACGAGGAAGTGCCCGAGCCGCTTGCTTATGAACCGGTTTCCTTTACGCGCTACGGGCCGGATCCGGTGGATGTGAAAAAGGCGGCCGCGATTCTTGCCAAAGCTCAACGGCTGGTCATCTACGCGGGGCAAGGCGTGCACTATGCCCGCGCCTGGAATTCATTGAAAGCGCTTGCGGAGCGCCTCGCGGCGCCGGTGGTTACCAGCCTTGGCGGGAAAAGCGCTTTTCCGGAAACGCACCCGCTCGCACTCGGCTCCGGCGGCGTTTCATTTCCGAAAACGGTGTTCGAGTTCCTACGCAAAGCGGATGTTATTTTCGGAATCGGCTGCAGCTTCACGGAAAGTTCCTTTGCGGTGAAAATCCCCTCCGGCAAGCGCATCGTCCATGCCACGCTGGATCCGGATCATTTGAATAAGGACGTGCGGGCCGATGTTGCGTTGGTGGGCGACGCCGAGCTCGTTCTGCAGGCGTTGCTTGCCGAATTGCCTTCGGCACCTCGAGACAGTGCGGATGTAGTGGGCGAAATCGCCAGCATTCGTGAAAGCTGGCTGAAGGAGTGGATGCCCAAACTCACTTCTCATGAAGTGCCGCTGACGCCCTATCGGGTGATATGGGATTTGCTGCACACGGTCGATCTTCACAACACCATCATCACGCACGATGCGGGAAGTCCGCGTGACCAGCTTGCCCCGTTTTGGACCGCCATCGAACCGCTTTCCTATATCGGCTGGGGCAAAACCACGCAGCTTGGTTACGGGCTTGGCCTCGCCATGGGCGCCAAGCTCTCTCATCCGGACAAGCTTTGCATCAATGTCTGGGGCGACTCGGCAATTGGCTTTACCGGAATGGATATTGAAACCGCTGTGCGTGAGCGGATTCCGATTCTCTCCATTCTATTCAACAATTTCTCGATGGCCATCGAACTGAAGGTGATGCCCATTTCCACGCAAAAATATCGCGCAACCGATATTTCGGGCGACTATGCTGCACTGGCGCGGGCACTCGGCGCCTATGGCGAGCGCGTGACGACGCCTGAAGAGATTGTCCCGGCGATCAAGCGCGCAATCGCGGAGACGAACGCCGGCCGGCCGGCATTGCTGGAATTCATCACCGCAAAGGAAACCGCGATTTCAAAATTCGTCTGATTGCGGCTGACGCAAAAGCAAGCTCAGGCGTGGCCTGCAACGCCGAAGGTCTGTTCGCTGCTTGCGCGCACCACTGCGGCAAGCAAACGCAGTGCCTCGGCCCCGCCGCGGTCTTCCAATGTGCCGGCTTCAAATTCCGCTGCCAAAAGTTCCGCTTGAGCAGCAATGGTGTTCGCCGCGCGCGCCAAAGCCTCCCGCGAAAGCATGATTTGTTGGTCCTCGGAAAGCAAATCCCAATCCTTCGACGCCATTTGTCACTCTCCAAAACAATGGAGGCTACACAGCCGATATACCGATCATGCCCCTGACGGGACAAAACCGATATCATCATCGTTTCCCCCGCCATGATGGCCGGAAATGTTTAATGGTTAATGATTAACAGTTAATATAATTAAGAGCAAGTTGATAAAACCTAACCCCACGGCCTTACGATTTGGGGATTTGCTCCGCTCCGTCTGTGCGTTCCCTCGGAATCTTGATTTCTTGAAGGGTTATGAGGAATCCCGACCCTTTCGGAAGTGGACGAAAGTCCCGGTGCGATGGTATCGGGAATCGGCTGCGCATCAATCGCCAGTTGTGAAACAGAATCCTAGGGTTGTATCAGGCATTGTTCTCATCCGTGAAAAGTTTTGCTAACTGAACGATATGCCGGATCTGGAGATCGAGCGCAGGCTAGGTGGGCATATCGCCGGGGTGGATGAAGTCGGCCGCGGGCCGCTCGCCGGCCCGGTGCTTGCCGCAGCGGTCTCGCTGGGACCATACGTTCCGCCTGAGCTCGCCGCGCTGATCGACGATTCGAAAAAGCTCTCTGCGACGGCGCGACAAAATGCTTTCGACGCGCTGCAATTCCATCAGGGCGTGCAAATCGCTCTCGGCGCAGCTTCGGTTGCCGAGATTACGCGGTTGAATATCACCGGGGCGAGCCTGCTTGCCATGCGTCGCGCTGTGCTGCGTCTACCCCGCTTGCCGGACACGGTACTGGTGGATGGCCCTTTGGCCCCCCGTCTTTCCTGCCGCGTGTGCTGCATTGTCGGCGGCGACGCGCGCTCGCTTTCCATTGCCGCTGCCTCGATCGTGGCAAAAGTGATTCGCGACCGGCTGATGAGGAAACTTGCCCGACATTTCCCCGCATACGGGTGGGAGCGCAACGCAGGATATCCCACTCCCGAGCATCGCGCAGCCCTTGCCCGAATCGGCCCATCTCCGCATCATCGGCCCGCCTTTGGCTCGGTTCGGGCTGTCGTTGAAGTCTCGCGACTTTGACCGAAACCTGGATGTGGCAAAGACGCATCTCTTCAAGATCGATTCGAGACTGATTGACGCAACCTCTTTCGCCATTCCATAACGGCCTGTTAAGGAAGGTGTCGAGAAGCCTTGGAAATTGTGCGTGAACTGCCACTTGACCAGATTTTGCTGGGAGATTGCATCCGGATCATGCGGATGCTGCCGAGCGGTTCCATTCACTGCATTTTCGCCGATCCCCCCTACAATCTCCAGCTGAGGGGCGAGTTGCGGCGCCCGGACGATAGCCTGGTGGACGGGGTGGACGAGGAATGGGACCGTTTCCCTGATTACGCGGCTTACGACGCCTTCACCCGCGAATGGCTCAGCGAATGCCATCGTCTCTTGCACAAGGACGGCACGATCTGGGTGATCGGGGCTTATCACAATGTTTTTCGGCTTGGTTGCGCGCTGCAAGATTTGGGCTTTTGGATCCTCAATGACGTGATCTGGCGCAAGGCCAATCCCATGCCCAATTTCCGCGGCCGGCGCTTCACCAACGCGCACGAGACGTTGATCTGGGCCGCCCGCGGACGCGATTCGCGGTACCGGTTCAATTATCAGGCCATGAAAGCGTTGAACGACGACGTGCAAATGCGTAGCGATTGGTTCATTCCCATTTGCACCGGCTCGGAGCGTCTGCTCAACGCAAGCGGGCTGAAGTTACACCCCACGCAAAAACCCGAGGCATTGCTGTATCGCGTGCTGCTGGCCGGCACGGCACCGGGAGACATTGTGCTTGACCCTTTCCTCGGTACCGGCACGACCGCCGTGGTTGCCCGCCGACTGGGCAGGCATTTCATCGGCATCGAGAGGCATCCGGCCTATGTGGAGGCTGCGCTGGCACGGGTGAAGCAGGTCCGACCCATGCCGGAAGCAGACCTTGCGATAACGCCTTCCCGTCGTGATGCGCCGCGCGTTCCCTTCGGCAGTTTGGTAGAAGGCGGCGTGGTTCCGCCCGGCACCAAGCTGTTCGACCGCACGCGGCGCGCGAATGCCACGGTAGCGGCTGATGGTTCGCTGATCGCAGGCAACCTGCGCGGCTCCATCCATCAAGTCGGTGCGCAGATCCAGAACGCCCCGTCCTGCAACGGCTGGATGTTCTGGCATATCGAGCGCGCCGGCCAGCTGGTTCCCTTGGATGTGTTGCGCGAGGAAGTTATCCGTGGACAAGCCTTGAAGCCGTCTTCCGTAAAGCGCAGCTGATAAGCAGGGCGTGTCAGCGCTCTGGTGCCGTTCGCCATGAACGCAGACGATGTGCCTTCTTTTTTGTAAATATTCAGGAGACATTTCACATGCCGAAGACGAAACCATTGTGGGCGGTCATCACCGATGGTGACCATGCGCGCATTGTGGTTCTGGATCTTCCCTCCGGCTCGTTTCGTACCCTTTACACGGAGGAATCGATAAACGCCCACAAACAAGCGGCGGACTTGGGCAGGGACGAGCCGCCACGCGTCTTCGATAGGTTTGGCACGGGGCGGCATGCCATCGAGCCCAAAACCGATCCGCGCGAAAAATCCGAGCAGAAATTTCTGCGTGCGGTGGCAGAGCAGGTGAATGAAATCGCGGCTGAGGACCAGCTCGGCAAGCTGGTATTGGTCGCCCCTCCCAAAGCGATGCCGATTCTCAGGGATTCGCTGGCTCGTCACGCTGCGGCGAAACTTGCGGGAACGTTGGTGAAAGATCTGGTGAAGACACCGAACGAAGAGCTTCCACGGCACTTGGAGGAATGGTTGCCGCCCGCGATTCGGCAGCGTTTATAGTTCGTGGCGCCGCCTTGTGGCGATCTCCCGCTCTCGATCGGTGTTCGTTGCCATAAGGCCAGAGCTTTCTGCAAGGCGCACGCATTTGCGCATGAGGGTGGGCAAGGCGTGCGCGTGCAAGTCGCGGATCGGGCAGAGGAATCCCGTCGTCTCGATCCGCGGCACCGCTGCCGCAAAAACCTCCAGGGTCAAAGCAAAATGCGTAAAGCCGTGGCGCACTTGTCCGATACGGCGCCAAGAAGCCGGCATCGGGGCTGCCGCCAATGCCGCTTTTTCCGAATAGGGTTCGGAAACCCACGGGGTGCCCGGCAATTCGCTCATGCCGCCCAATAATCCGCGCGAAGGGCGCCGGCGCAAGAGCACGTTGCCCTCGGCGTCGGTGAGCCAAAAGTGCACGCCGTATCGCTCCGGCCGCGGCATTTTGGGAACCGAGCGCGGCAAACTCTCCGCGATTCCCTGCGCGCGGCCCGCGCAAGATGCACTCCAAGGACAGGCCGCACAGCGCGGCGATTTCGGAGTGCAGACAATGGCCCCGAGATCGAACAAGGCTTGGGCAAGATCGCCCGGCCGCCTTTGCCCCGCCTCGGTTGCCGCCAGTTCGGCGGCTTTGCGTTCAAGGTGTGGGCGCGCTTTCGGCAAAGGCGTGGTGATGGCAAAAACGCGGGTGAGGACCCGCGCCACATTCGCATCCACCGGAACCACAGCTTTGCCAAACGCAATCGCCGCAATCGCCGCGGCCGTATAGGGGCCGATGCCCGGCAGGCGGCGCAATTCATGGACATCGGAAGGAAATTCCCCCCTGGCTGCCAGTATGCGGGCGCATGCGTGCAGGTTTCGCGCCCGGGCGTAATAGCCAAGCCCGGCCCATTCCCTCAGCACAGCTTCCTCGGAAGCCTCGGCCAGAGCGGCAAGGGTGGGAAATCGTGCAAAAAATTTTTTATAATGTGGTATTACTGCCGCAACGGTGGTTTGTTGCAACATAATCTCACTGAGCCAAACGCGGTAAGGATCCGCCTGCTCTCCCGGGTTTGCGCGCCACGGCAACGCGCGGCGGTGGGCATCGTACCAAGAGAGAAGGCGGGCAACAGAGGCGGCGATGGACACAAAAGCGGATATGCCGGCGCAGCGGAGCCCTGGCAAGAGGGCCGAATCGCAAGCCGAGCGCCAGTTTTACGGCCCTCGCATGATCGCTGCCGTGCTTTCCGGCGTGACACGGCCGGCCTTTCGCAAGCGCCGACCGACCACCGCCCTCCTCCTGACCGAATGGCCCAACATTGTTGGCCATGAGCTCGCCTTGGTCACAACGCCGACACGGCTCGCCGCGGGCACGCTGACCATCGCCTGTGTGGGACCGGCGGCGCTGGAGCTTCAGCACCTTTCTCCCGAGCTGCTCCAGCGCATTGCGCTTTACCTCGGCCCTGAGAGCGTGAAACAGCTTCGATTTGTCCAACACAGCGGGTTGCCCCCCAGGAACACGTTGCCGTCGGCGGCATCGGCCCCTGAGAAAGAGAGCGCCCCGCCTGAGTGTCTCGCAGACTTTCCGCCCGGCGTTCTGCGCGATAGTCTGCTCTCCCTGGCACGTTGCATTCGGGCAGCATCGCGGTAGATGCTGCAAAGCAAGCGCCATGCGCCCCCATCTTTCGGCCTGATTTTTCGTAAGGAACTGGATAAAAAGGACACCATGCTTATCAAGCGCCGCTCGCTTCTCCTCCTTTTGGGTCTTTTCCCGGCTGTGCCCAACCCTGCCCGTGCCGCAGACGCACCGGATGAACGGCTGACGCCTCGGGTTTTGGGGCGGGCGGATGCGAAATATAAAGTCACCGAGTTCTTTTCCCTCACTTGCACGCACTGTGCCGCGTTCGCGCGCGAGACCATGCCGCGGATCAAAAAAGAGCTTATTGAAACAGGCCAGGTTCAATGGATTTTTGCGGACTTCCCGCTGGATCGGCTGGCGCTTGCGGCAGCGATGGTCGCGCGCGCTTTGCCGGTTGACCGATATGAGCCGTTCGTTTCGGCGCTTTTTGCAAGCCAGGATCGGTGGGCTTTCAATCGAGAGGCTTCGCCGCTGGAAGAACTGGCAAAGATGGCCATGCTTGCCGGGATGTCGCGGCAGACTTTTGATGCAACCGTGAACGACGAGGCTTTTGCCAAAGCGATTTTAGCGGCTCAAGAAGAAGCCGAGCGGAAATACAACATTAGCGCCACCCCCACCTTTCTGTGCAATGGCAAAACCCGCGCCGGCGAAATGCCCTATGACGACTTCGTGAAATTTATCACGCAATCGCAAAGCTAAATGGCAGGATAAGCTAGGGTGCCGGTCCGTTTTGTCCGCCTCAAAATCTCCGGTTTCAAAAGCTTTGCGGATCCGACGGTTCTGGAAATCCTTCCGGGGCTGACGGGGATCGTGGGGCCCAATGGGTGCGGCAAATCCAATGTGGTGGACGCCCTGCGCTGGGTTATGGGCGAAAGTTCGGCGCGTTCGCTCCGCGGGGGCGAAATGGAGGACGTGATTTTCTCCGGCACCGCGCATCGCCCGTCACGCAACTTGGCCGAGGTCACCCTTTGGCTTGAAGACACGCAAGGCCTGGCGCCGCCGCCGTTTCATGCGGAGCCCGAGCTGGAGATCAGCCGCAAGATCGAGCGTGGCGGAACCAGTACGTTTCGGATCAACCGCCAGGAGGTCCGGGCACGCGATGTGCAGACCCTTTTTGCCGATTTGGCAAGCGGGGCGCGGTCTTCAACCATTGTGAGCCAAGGGCGGATTGCGGCCCTTATTCAAGCGCGCCCGGAAGAGCGGCGTGGAATTCTGGAAGAGGCGGCCGGAATTTCCGGGCTGCCTGCGCGCAGGCACGAAGCCGAACAGAAATTGCGCGCTGCCGAGGCCAATCTCGTTCGCGCCGATGACCTTCGGGGACAAATGGAAACCCAATTGGCCGCGCTGAAGCGCCAAGCTCGCCAGGCCAATCGGTATCGCAACCTCTCCGTGAATATTCGCGATACCGAGGCCAAGCTGATGGCCTTGCAGGCTGCCCAGCTCGCTGCCGCGCGCAGCGCGGCGCAAGAAAGAGCCGCCGCGGCGCGGGCAGAGGTTGCCACGTGCGCGGAAGCGGCGCGGGCGGCCGCCGAGCGGGAGCGGGCGGCTTCGGCTGTGCTTTTGCCGCTCCGCGAGAAGGCCGCGGAGGCACGCACGGCGTTTGAACGAGCCCGCCTTGCCGAAGAGCAAATCGCGGCAGAAGAACAGCATGCCTCTGCCGCCTTGCAAGCAACCGAGCAACGCCTTCTTCTTCTTCGCCGAGACATCGACCATGCCCGCCAGTTGCTGGCCGATGCGACCCGCGCGTTGGAACGCCTGGACGCGGAGGCGCACGCCTTGGCGGAGGAAGAGAAAAGCTTCCCCGCGCAAAAGGCTGCGCTGGAAATCGAAGTTGACCGCGCCGCGGCCGAGGTTCGGGGGGCCGAACTTGCGGCCAATCAGGCCGCGGAGCATGCGGCGGAAATGGCCGCCCGGCAGCGGGCCCAGGCGAAAGAACTGCAGCAGGCGGAGACGAAAGCCCAACGGCTTCGCGAGGAGCTGGCGAAATTGCTGCAGGAGCGCGCGCGCTTGCATCCCCCGTCTGCAGAGGAATTGGCCGCCGCGCGTGCCGCACAAACCGAGGCCGAAGAAGCCTCTGCGCGTTTGCGGGCGGAACTCCTGGAAGCCGAGCAAGCACGGCTTGCCGCGCACCAAGCGCTGGCCCGCGCGCGCACCCGCTATGCCGAGGCGGACGCCGCCCGCAGCAAGCTGGCCGCCGAGGTGCAAGGTTTGGCAGCACTCTTGGATGCGCATCAAGCCGCGGGAGGCACGCGCCTCGTGGATACGTTGGTGGTTCCTCCGGGGCTTGAGAAGGCGCTGGGGGCCGTTTTGGGCGAGGAGCTGGAATGCTCCACCAACCCTGCCGCCACGCGCTATTGGCGCGAGCTGCCTCCCTTGGCGGAAGAAACGCACCTCGAACTTCCCGCCGGAACTTGCCCCTTGTCCGATCTGGTGCAGGCTCCGCCCGTTCTCAGGCGCGCATTCGCAAACATTGCGGTGCTTTCCGACGCGGGCAACGCCGAGAAAATCGATTTGCAGCCGGGACAAACTCTTGTCTCGCGCGAGGGGGGCGTATGGCGTTGGGATGGATTTACCATTCAACCCGGCGCGCCAAACCCTGCCGCGGTTCGGCTAGAGCAACGGAACAGGCTGAAGAAACTTCAAACAGATTTAGCAAGCGCGGAAGAGCACGCCGCGGCGATGCGCCGGGAGCTGGCCGCCGCGGAAGCGCGTGAACACGAGGCCGAGCAATACGAGCGCACGCTTCGGAGCAAGCGGCGAGAAGCGGAAGACGCATTGGAACGCACACGCCTGGCGGCGAGCAATCTTGCCGCGCGCGCATCCGGCACTGCTGCGAGGCTTGCCGCTTTTGATGAGCAACAGAAACGATTGGAAGCGGAACAAGAGGAAACGGCGGCACAAATTGCCGCCGCGCGCACCGCTTTTGTCGCGGAAGACAAGCTCAAGGCAACACAAGACCGGCTGCAGGAAGCGCAACGCGCGCTTTCCGCGGCACGGAGCCGGGAGGCCAAGGCCCGCGCAGCATGGGATGCATTGTTGCGCGAACAAAAGCTTCGCCAGCAGCGGCGCGATATCATTGTCAGAGAACAGCAAAATTGGAAAGACCGCGCGGCAGGTGCCGAAGGGCGGTTAATTGATCTCTCGGCGCGCCTTCGGGAGGCCGAGGCGGAACGAAGCGAACTCGCGAACGCGCCCGCACGGCTTGCCGCGCAGCGCCTTGCGGCAAGGCAGGAGCTTGCGCGCTTGGAGGCGGCGTATCGGGAAGCTCTCACGGAGCTGCAAGCGGCGGAACGCGCCGCTGCCGAGGCCGGGCAGGCAGAGCGGGAAGCCGAGACAGCTTTGGCGCAAGCGCGCGAAGCAATGGTGCGGGCCGAGGCTCAAGCCGAGCAAGCCGAGAGGGAATTCCAGGCGCTCGCGGAACGTGTGGCCGAACGGCTTGGGCCGAATGCAGTTCTTCCGGAACTGAAAGAAGAAGCCACTGCGGAAGCCGAGGAGCAATTGCGCAAGCGCTTGGAAAAGCTGGTTCGTGAGCGCGAAGAGATGGGGCCCGTCAACCTCCGCGCCGAGATCGAGGCGAACGAACTGGAAAACCGCATCGCCGAGATTACGCGCGACCGCGAGGAGATTGCGGCAGCGATCGCCAAATTGCGTCATTCCATTGCGCATTTGAACCGCGAAGGGCGCGAGCGGTTAACATCTGTGTTCACCGACGTGGATCGACATTTTCAACGGTTGTTCACGCAGCTTTTCGGTGGCGGAAAAGCGCATCTGGCATTTGTTGACTCGGCCGACCCCTTGACCGCCGGTTTGGAAATTTATGCCTCGCCGCCGGGAAAGAAGCTTGCAGCGCTTTCCCTGCTTTCCGGCGGCGAGCAGGCTTTGACGGCGCTTGCTTTGATTTTTGCCGTGTTTTGCTGCAACCCTACGCCGATTTGCGTGATGGACGAAGTGGATGCGCCGCTGGATGATGCCAATATCGAACGTTTTTGCAATCTGCTCGAACATATGGCTCACGAAACGCCAACGAGTTTTTTGGTGGTCACCCACTCTCATCTGACCATGGCGCGGATGGATCGGCTCTATGGCGTTACCATGCAGGAACGCGGCGTTTCCCTGCTGCTTTCGGTGAATCTCGGCGAAGCCCAGCGCTATGCGCATCCTCGCTCGTTGGCGGCGGAATAGGGGCAGTCGAGAACAAGTGAAGTTCGGGTGTTTTGCAAGGTTCCCTTGGAAACTCCGATTTGGGTCGATGACAGGTCTCGAATTTGAGGCGCTGACCAGCGATAAGTCCCCCGACGACAACTGGCTCCGCGCGGAGCCTGTCCGATCGGCGGCAGGCCCACACAGCCGTAAATGCTTTTTGTCCGGGTTCTTCCTCGTCTCGGTCGGCGGTAACCAAAGTCTTGCAAAGACTTTGAAGTTAGCTTTTTCACAAACCGAAACTCTCCGTTAAGTTGTCTTCTCTTTGCTAGCGCGGCGCAGCTGTACGACAAAATTACACAAGACTACGACGCAATGCCGCCAATCGTTCGTTCGCCTCACGTCGGGCAGACAGAGCTTGAGGCATATCTACCGGCGCAAAGCGAACAAGCGTATTGGGCTGCATCTGGCCAATCAGATCCATATCGGCCGAAATCACCGTCCCGATCATAAAATATCCTCCGCGTTTTGCTATACTTCATGCTGCAGGCCGCGCCCGCGTCGGGGCATGTTTGTTAGAACAGGCTGCCACTGGTTGCCTTATGAGGATTCCAGCCGGTCACATGCCGAGATAGGCGCGGCGCACCTCGGCATTCGCCGCAATGTCTCGCGCCGAACCCTGCAGCACGATGCGCCCCGTTTGCACGACATAAGCGCGATCGGCAATCGCCAGCGCCTCGGCAAGGCGTTGCTCGACAATGAGGACGGTGACGCCGCGCGCGCGGATTTGGGTGATCGCGGCAAAAATATCATCGACCAGGCGCGGCATAAGACCTTGCGAGGGTTCATCAAGCATCAGAAGCCGCGGCGCCGTCATCAAAGCCCGGCCAATGGCAAGCATTTGCTGCTCCCCGCCCGAGAGTACCTCGGCACGCTGGGTCAGGCGCTCCTGAAGGCGGGGGAAAAGCTCGAACACGAGATCAAGCGGGCGAAAACGCTCCGGCCCGCGGCGCGCATAGGCGCCAAGGCGAAGATTGTCTTCAACCGAAAGCCGCGGAAAGAGGCGTCTTCCCTCCGGCACCAACGCAACACCCAGGCGGCAAATGCGATAGGCCGGAAGGTGCGCAATTGCGATGCCATCGAAGATGATCTCCCCCGATCTTGCCACCTGTCCCGCAATCGCCCGCAGCAAGGTACTCTTGCCCGCGCCGTTGGCGCCGACCACGGCGACGATTTCGCCCGCGCCAACGGCAAGATCGATGCCGTGCAACGCCACGAGCCCGCGATAATGGGCGCGAAGGTTGCGGGCGCTCAACAAAGGACGGTCAGCCGCTGTAGCGGTCTCCGAGATAGGCACGAATCACCTCCGGGTGGCGAACGATCTCGGCCGGAACCCCCTCCATCAGCTTGCGCCCCAGATTGAGCACAACGGCGCGGTCGACCAGCGGCAGCAGCACTTCCATCACGTGCTCGACCATGATGATGGTAATACCCTGCGCGCGCAGACCACGCACGAGCTGCATCCCCTCGCGCGCCTCGGTCGGGGTAAGGCCGGTCAGGACCTCATCGAGCAGCAAAAGCCGCGGCTCAGTGGCCAGAGCGCGGGCAATCTCAAGCCGGCGCTTCTCCGGCGGCGATAAGCGATGCGCGGCGGTATCGCTACGCCCGGCGAGGCCGCAAAGCGCAATCACCTCCTCGGCACGCCGCAGCGCCGCCCGGGTTCGGCGCGCGCGCAGGAATGCGCCGACCATGACATTTTCCAAAACCGTCATGGAATCGAAACTGCGCACGACCTGAAACGTTCGCCCAATGCCGAGCTTTGCGCAGGCAACCGCGCCGATCCCGGAAATCCGTTGGCCGGCGAAGAGAATTTCGCCGCGATCGGGCACGATCTCGCCGGCAATGATGTTGAAAAGACTGCTTTTGCCCGCACCGTTGGGGCCGATCAGGCCGAGGATCTCACCCTCTGCGACATCGAAACTGATATCGACATTGGCTGCAACGCTGCCGAAGGATTTACTGATCTCGCGAATCCGCAGCAGCGGTTCAGCCATGATCGATGACCTCTTGGCGCGCGCGGGTATGGAAAAAACTCACCAAACCCTCCGGGCGGGAGAGCGCGAGCACCATGATCAGCGCGCCATAAACCATGAGATCGATGCCGCCGGCGGCGCTGCCGAACCAGGCAACGGAGAGTTGCTGCACGGGAATCAGCACGGCCGCACCGAGCAACGGGCCCCAAAGCGTGCCGATCCCGCCAACCACCGCAGGCAGCGCAATCAGCACGGAAAGCGAGAGGTCAAACGCACTTTCCGGATCAATGAAGCCGACATATTGCGCATAGAGCGCGCCGCCGATCCCCGTCGCCGCCCCGCTGATCGCAGCCGCTGCCAATTTGCTCGGGTAGATGCTGACCCCAAGGCTGCGCGCCGCCGTGACGTCATCTTTCACCGCGCGCCAATGGAAACCCCAGCGCGAGCCTTCAATCACCCAGGCAATCAGCCACATGAGGGCGGCATAAACCAGCATGACGTAATGGAACGGCAGGACGGCGGTGCGAAACTGCAAATTCTGCCAAGCCTCGCCATGAAAGGGAATGGTGATGCCCTGTGCGGCGTTGATGAAATCCCAGTTTGACGCAAGCAGCGCGGCCATCATGCCGATGACGATGGTGGCGATCGCGTAGTAATGGCCGCTCAAGCGGAAACATGGAATCCCGACAAGCAAGGCGGAAAGGCCGGACAGCAGGCCCCCGGCGAACATCCCAATGAGCGGAGAAATGCCCACCCGCGTGAACAGCAGGGCCGAGGTATAGGCGCCGATCCCGAAATAAAGCGCATGCCCGAGCGAGATCTGCCCGCAATAACCGCCGAGGATGTTCCAGGCCTGCGAGAGTCCGGCATAGAGCAGCGCCAGCACGATCAGCCCGCGCAAATAGGCCCCGTGCACGCCCAGGGGCAGGGCGGCGAGCAGCGCCAAGACGATGACGCCGAAGAAGAGCTCGCGCCGGCGCCGCGAGAGCAATGCCCGGCCCGCGCGCCCCACCATTACAGCTTGCCGAACAGGCCGCGCGGCCTGAACATGAGAACGGCGAGATAAATCAGAAAGATGCCAATCTGCTTCAGCGAAGGATCGACCACCAGCGCCGTCAGCGCCTCGGTTAACCCGATGACGAGGCCGGCGATGAGAGCACCGAGTATCGAGCCGAAACCGCCGAGTGCCACAGCCACATAAGCGATCAGCGCGAAATTGGTGCCGACATCGGGTGAGATATAATAGAAATTCGCAAGCAAAACCCCCGCGATTCCGACCGCCGCAGCGCCGATCCCCCAGCCGATCCCGAAAATGCGGTCCCGATCGACACCGATCAACGCGACCGCCTCGAAATCCTCACGGGTAGCCTCAAGCGCGCGGCCGAATTCCGTCCGCGAAAGGCGAAACAGGGCAAGAAAAACCAGCAATGAGACCACACCGCTGGCGATGAGCGGCAGCGGCAGAACAATGGCCCCCAAAGCAAGCGTGCGACCGCCGAGAAAGCTTGCATTGATGCTCTGAAAATCGCTGCCGAAAACCAATTGCGCCAGCCCGACAAGAAATATCGAAAGCCCAAAGGTTGCGAAAATCTGCACCATCGCGCCATTGACGCGGATTTGCAGCGTGCGCGCAATCAGCCCGCGGTAAATGGCAACCCCGGTGCCGAACAATAACGCTGCGACCAACGGCAATTGCAGCAGCGGATCAAGGCCGGTGGAGCGATGGATCAGCCAGGTCGCATACATCGCTGCCATCAAAAGCGCGCCATGGGCAAAATTCACGACGTTCATAAGCCCGAAGATCAGCGTGAGCCCTGCCGCAACGACGGCGTAGAGCAGCCCCATCAAAACCCCGCCGATCGCGACTTGAAGGATCAGCGCGGGACTCATGGGGGGGAGATTCGATACGCGCACATCATCGCTGGATATGCCAATCCGCCGCCGCGGTTGCGATGTCGAACGGAAACACCGCGCGCCACTGGCCTTTTTGATATTGCAAAATCACCGGATTGCTTTTGATGTTTTGTCCGGTCTCGTCAAATTTCACGCCTGCCCAAGGCATGATGGTCTGATTGCCCGCGATATCGGTTGCGCGCAGTGCCGCCCTGAGCGCCATGTTATTGGTGGATTTGGCTCGATTGAGCGCATCGCCGAGCACTTGGAGTGCCGTCAGCTCGCGCGCCGTCAGATCGTTCAAATCCTTATTTGCGCCGCTGGCCCGGAACAGCGCATTCACGGCCGGAATCGCCGGCCGTTGTTTGACGGCATCGATCGCAAAGGCCGAGCGGCTCATTAGGCCCTCGGCAAGCGGCCCCACCGCGGCGATGAAGGCAGGATCGATGAACCCTGCATCCTGCGCCATGATCGCGCGCGGCTTATAGCCCGCGTCATGCATTGCGCGCATGAGCAAAATCGCGTCACTGGTATAGGAAGATGGCATCACGACGTCGGCATCGGCGGCACGCAGCCGTTCCGCTTCCACCGAGAGCGAAGGAATGTTGGCCTGATAAGAGATGTTGGCGAGCACCTTGATGCCGGCCGCTTCCGCCATACGCGCCTGAAGCTTGGCGCTATCGCTGCCGAACACCGAATTTTCGTGGATGATCGCGATGCTTTTCACTTTCTCGCCGGTTTTTTCGCCGATTGCGGCAAAGAAGTCGAACATCGCTTTGGTGAAGTCGGTATCCGTCGGCGAGGGGCGAAAAAACCATTCCAGGCCCTGCCTATTCAGGCTCGGTGAGGAATTATCGGCCGAAATGTAGGGGATTTGATAACGGTTGCAAATCTGACTGATGGTTACGGCGGTTGCGCTGGTGTAGCTACCGATGATCGCAACCACGCCGTCTTGGGTGATGAAGCGCTCGGCGGCGCTGCGCGCGATTTGCGGGTTGTTTTGACTGTCGGCGAACAAGAGCTTCACCTTGGCGCCGCCGAGGCCCGAAAGCCCGCCGCCTTCGCCAAGCAGCATCGGGATGTTGTGTCGACCATTGATGATTTCGGCCATCGTCTCCAGAGCATGCCGCGCGTCTTGGCCGATGGCGGCGGCATTGCCGCTCAGCGGGAAAACGGCGCCAATCTTCACCTCTTCCACCGCGCGGGCGGGGCGAGAAAGACCCAGACCCACGCTTGCGCCAACCGCCGTCAAAACGGTACGTCGTCTGATGCGTTTCATCGGGTTCGCTTCCTTTCATTGCTTTGGCGCCATGGCAAGGTTTTTCCTAATCCACCGCACCGTATGGCCGCAAGGTGATGAGGGAGTCGAGCGCGATTCGGAACGGGAGCCGGGCCGATCCTCTGCGGCGCGCGGCATCGTCCAAAATCCTGTTCATCTTCCGGATTGACGGGGGAGCGAGTCCAACCCTAGCAATGTATGCACACACTCTTGAGGCGGCTTGATGGGGCTTTATCTGCGGCCGACCACGCTTGACGGTGCACTGGCGCTGCTTGCAGAGCGGGGAAGAACGGTGCTTGCCGGCGGCACGGACCATTTCCCGGCCCGCGTGTTGACCACGCCGGAGGAGGATATCCTGGATATCAGCGCCCTTCCTGGCCTGCGGACCATTGCCCGGCACGGCTCGCATTGGGTGGTGCCGTGCCTTGCCACGTGGAGCGACTTGATCGCCACCCCCCTGCCGCCGGCCTTCGATGGGCTGAAGGCGGCGGCACGGCAGGTGGGCGGACCGCAGGTGCAAAACCTCGGCACGGTGGTCGGCAATGTCTGCAACGCCAGCCCTGCCGCCGACGGAATCCCATGTCTGCTGACCCTGGATGCAGAGGTCGTGTTGGCTTCGCGCGCAGGCCGGCGGACGGTGCCGCTCGCCGAATTCGTGCTCGGCTCGCGCCGCACGGCCCGACGGCCGGAGGAGCTGGTGCTGGCCTTGCATATTCCGGCTCCGCCCGAGACCGCACGCGCCGCTTTCCTGAAGCTTGGAGCGCGGCGCTATCTGGTGATCTCCATCGTCATGGTCGCCGCCTACGCCGAAATCGCGGCGGACGGGCGGATTGCGCGGGCGCGCATCGCGGTCGGGGCCTGCTCGCCGGTAGCGCGGCGGCTTTTTGAGCTAGAAACCGATCTGATCGGCAAGCGGCCCGATCCGGCGCTGGTGGAGGCGCGGCACCTTGCCCCGCTCACGCCGATCGACGATGTGCGCGGCACTGCCCGCTATCGTCGGGTGGCGGCGCTGGAGCTTTTGCGGCGTGCCATCGCCGCCCTGGGGGATGAGAAGGCGCTTGCGGCATGAGATCCCCGCTCGTGACGATCGCCTTCACCCTCAACGGCCGCGCCGTGGAGGTTCGCGCCGACCCCGCGCGGCGGCTGGCCGATGTCTTGCGTGAGGATCTCGGCCTCACCGGTACCAAAATCGGTTGCAATGCCGGCGACTGCGGCGCCTGCACCGTGCTCATGGACAACGCACAAGTCTGCGCCTGCCTCATACCGTTCGGCCGCGTCGCAGGACGCTGCATCACCACCGTGGAAGGGCTGGCCGAGCAGGGTGGAGCGCTCTCGGCCCTGCAAGCGGCGTTTCTGCGCCACGGCGCGGCGCAGTGCGGCATCTGCACGCCGGGAATGCTGACGGCCGCCAGCGATCTGCTTTCGCGCACGCCGCATCCGACCGAGGCGGAGGTGATGGACGCGCTCGGCGGTGTGCTGTGCCGCTGCACCGGGTATCGCAAGATCATCGAGGCGGTGCTGGATGCATCCGGCCCCGCTGCATCGCCGCAGCCCGCCCGCCTCCGCCGCGATGAGGGAAAGAAGGAGCCAAGTGTCGGCACTCGCCTGGCCAAGGTGGATGGGGTGGCGAAGCTGACCGGCGCGGAGAAATTCGGCGCCGATGCCCTGCCAAACGAGCCGTTCCTGACGCTGCGCGCCGTGCGCAGCCCGCACGCCCATGCGCGTTTTACGCTCGGCGACCTGACCTCACTCTATGCCGCGCATCCGGGCCTCGTGCGCGTGCTGACGGCGGCCGACATCCCGGGCCGCAACCTCTATGGGATCTATCCCACGGGCAAGGACCAGCCGGTGCTGGCCGAGGGCTATGTCCGCCACCGCGGCGAGCCGGTCTGCGCGCTGGTGGGCGATGCCGACACGCTCGCGGCCATCCGCGACGAGGACGTTCCGATCACGTGGCACGTGCTGCCGCCGGTCACGTTCGATACCGCGGCCGACGGTCCCGATCTGCACGCGCATGCGCCGGGCAATGTGCTCTGTCGCGGGCGGGTCGCACGCGGGGATGTCGCTGCCGGCTTTGCCGCCGCCGCGGCGCACGCTGCGATCGCGGTACGCACGAGCTTTGTCGAGCACGCCTATATTGAACCGGAAGCCGGCTACGCGCACCGCATCGGGGATCGCATCGAGGTCGTTGCCTGCACGCAAACGCCGTACATGGACCGTGACGAGATCGCGGGGATTCTCGGCATTGCACCCGAACAGGTGCGCGTGGTGCCGACCGCGGTCGGCGGCGGCTTCGGCGGCAAACTGGATCTGTCCGTCCAGCCCTTGGTTTGTGTCGCGGCCTGGCTGCTGCGCCGGCCGGTGCGCATGGTCTACACGCGGCCCGAGAGCATGGGCGCAACCACCAAGCGCCATCCCTCGGCAATTCACGCCGAGGCCGCGGCCGATGCCGCGGGCAGGTTGCTCGCGTTCCGCTTCCGCGGCGATTTCGATACCGGCGCCTATGCCAGTTGGGGACCGACAGTTGCCAACCGTGTTCCGGTGCATGCGATGGGGCCCTACGCGGTGCCGAATGTGCTGTGCACGACGGCGGCGATCCATACCACCGCTCCGCCTTCCGGTGCCTTCCGCGGCTTCGGCGTGCCGCAGGCTGCGATTGCCGGCGAGGCGCTGATGGACATGCTGGCCGAGCGGCTCGGCCTCGATCCATGGGAGATCCGCCGACGCAACGCGCTCGGTGTCGGCAGCGTCACGGCGACCGGGCAGCAGCTGGGTCCCGGAGCTGCTTTGCCGGAATGTCTCGATGCCATCCGGCCGCACTGGCAGGCGCTCCGCGCGGCGGCAGCGGCATTCAACCGCACCGCAGGCGGGCCGCTCCGACGGGGCGCCGGGCTTGCCTGCATGTGGTACGGCATCGGCAACACGAGCCTCTCGAATCCGTCGGAGATGGTGATGGGCCTCCGCCGTGACGGCCGCGCGGTGCTGTTCTCGGGTGCGGTCGATATCGGCCAGGGCTCGAACACGATCATGGTGCAAATCGCAGCCGATGCGCTTGGCGTTCCCCCCGATGGGGTTGAGCTCGTCACGGGCGATACCGACCGCACCCGCGATGCCGGCAAAACCAGCGCCTCGCGCCAGACCTTCGTCTCCGGCAACGCGGCAAAGCGTGCAGGAGAGGCTTTGCGGAGCGAGATTCTTCGCCGTTGCAACGCCGGCGCGGAGGCGAAGATTACGCTCACGGAGGGCCGCGTGATCGTCACCGATGGCGGGGTGGCAACCACGCTTGATCTGGCAGCGCTGGCCGCGGATGCGGAGGGCCTCGTCCTGCGCGGCGAGGGCAGGTTCGACCCGCCGACCACGGAGCTGGACGCGAATGGCCAGGGAATCCCCTATGCAACCTATGCTTTCGCGGCGCAGGCAGCGTTGGTGGAAGTGGACACGGCGCTCGGCACCGTGCGCGTGGTGCGGATCGTTGCCGCGCACGATGTCGGTCGCGCGATCAATCCGACGCTGGTGGAAGGTCAGATTCATGGCGGCATCGCCCAGGGACTTGGGCTTGCGTTGATGGAGGAATTCATGCCGGGACGCACGGAAAATTTGCACGACTATCTCATTCCGACCATCGGCGATGTGCCGCCGATCGATGTCATCCTGATCGAACAGCCTGATTCACTCGGTCCCTATGGCGCGAAGGGAGTCGGTGAGCCGGCACTGATCGCCACCGCGCCGGCAATCCTGAACGCGATTGCGCATGCCACCGGGGCGCGCATCACGCACGTGCCGGCCACGCCGGATCGCGTGCTGGCGGCGCTGCCGCGATGACCACCCACGCCGATCCCGCCGCGCCGGAAGAATCTGCGCTGGAAGCGGCCAAGCAGGTCGAACCGGGTATCGTGACCTGCGATGCCTGCCCGGTTTTGTGCCGTATCCGACCGGGCAAGACCGGTGCGTGCGACCGCTATGGAAATATCAACGGACGGCTGACCCGCATGGACCCCTTCACCGTGCTCGCCCGACAGCCGGAAGCGGTGCGTTTTCTCGAGGCAGACTGGACCGGCAACCCGATCGCGGCGCAGGACGTCTTCATCACCGGCATCGGTGCCGGCACCACCTACCCCGACTACAAACCCGCGCCGTTCATCGTCGCTGCCGAAATCGACGGAGTTGATATGGTCACAGTGGTGACCGAAGGCATCTTTAGCTATTGCGGGCTCAAGGTGAAGATCGACACCGACCGCCATCTCGGCCCCGAATGCGCCCCCGTCCGGGCCAAGGGCGAGCAGGTTGGCCACGTCACCACTGCCGAATACGGCAGCCAGATGCTTTCGCTTGGCGGCGTGCGGCATCTGACCGGCGGGTCGAAGCGGGAGGGGGTCGTCACCTGTGAGACACTGCTGACACTGGCCAATGGCGGCGCAGTGGAACTTGCCATCGACGGCGGCGCGCATGTTGTGGTGCAGGCCGGCGCGGCGCCGATCGTTGACGGCGTGCCCGAGCAGCGCATGCGCGTCGGCTGCGGCTCGGCGACGATCGGAATTTTTGCCAACCAGTGGCTCGGCCATGCCGATGAGGTGATCGTGGTCGATGACCATATCACCGGTGTTTTGACCGAGCATCAGGCCGGCCGGTTCTTGAATATGCGCCCCTCCGGCATCCGCGTGCGTGGGCGGCGCTCCACGCCCGGACGGTATTTTCAGGTGGCCAATCCCGGCCCCGGCTGGGGCGGCACGGATATTGCGGATCCGCTGACGATCATCGAGCGTATCGACCCGAAACTGGCCTGGCCGGGGCTACGGCTCTTGATGGTCTCCACCACCGGCGAGCATGCTGCCTGGTTCGTGCTGGACGAGGCGCTTCGTCCCAAGCCGGCTGAGATGCCGCCGAGTATTGCCGCGGTCGTGGCACGGATCGGCGAGAATTGCGAGCCGGCTTTGTGCAGCGTGCTGTTCATGGCCGGTGCCGGAGGCAGTTTGCGTGCCGGCACGACCGAGAATCCGGTGCTGTTGACGCGCGCGGTGCATGCCGGCCGCGCCCGCGTTACCGCGGGCGGCGCGCCGGTCTATCTCTGGCCGGGCGGCGGCATCACCTACATGATCGACGTGACGGCGATGCCCGCGAATGCCTTCGGCCATGTGCCGACGCCCGCGCTGGTCGCCCCGATCGAGTTTACCCTGTCGCTTGCCGACTATGCGCAACTCGGAGGGCACGTGGGCCGCGTGCGCCGAGTCGAAGAGGTGCTGGCCGAGGCCAAGCCCCGCGCCACCACACTGCCGGCAGACGTGCCGTTTCCGCTGCCATGAGAACACTCCCCTCCTTGGCCTTCACCCAGCAGCGGAGGGTTTGGTCGTGACCGCGCAAATCGCATTGCTGCCGGATGGCCGGCTGCACTTGCAGCATGGACCGATCGACTGTCTCTGCCGGGCTTGGGGCGCACCCCGCGAAGTCCACGCGGCCTATACCCAGGCTGCCGCCGTCTTCGGCGATATCCTGCCGACATTGTGCCGTGAGCTCAAGCGGCTGCGCGCGCCCCTCCCTTCCGTCCCGCCAGAAGGTGCCATCGCGCGTGCCATGCACGCTGCCTGCGCGCCTTATGCCGATCGCTTCATCACGCCGATGGCGGCGGTCGCCGGCGCGATTGCGGACTATCTGCTCGGCGTGCTCTGCGCCGGGCGTGACCTGGCGCGCGCCTATGTCAACGACGGCGGCGACATCGCCTTCCATCTCGCCGCCGGGCAACGGTTACGCTGCGGCCTGATCGCCGACCTTGCCGCGCCGGCGCTTGACGGCATTTTCGTTCTTGACGCGGCGCACCCCGCACGCGGAATTGCGACCTCCGGGCGGGCCTGCAAGGGCAAAGGGGGGCGCAGCTTTTCTTTCGGAATCGCCGATGCCGTGACAGTCCTGGCGCGCAGCGCCGCCGCGGCGGATGCTGCCGCCACCGTGATCGCCAACGCCGTCGATCTGCCCGGCCACCCCGCCATCCATCGCTTCCCGGCCAGCGCCATCGACCCGGACAGCGATCTCGGCGACCGCGCCGTGACTTGGGATGTCGGCCCGCTCACCACGGATGAGATCGACCAAGCACTGGACGCGGGCACGCGTGTGGCCGATGCTCTGATCGCTGCAGGCCGAATTGACGGCGCGGTATTGGCACTGCGCGGTGCCTTCCGCGTCCGTGGTCCTGCCTTTCCCGCCATTGAATCGTCCATGGAGGCGCCATGATCCGCAAGCTGCTGACTGTTATCGAGGAAACGCATCGCGAGGCCGGGCAGGAGATCAAGCCGCCGACCCGCAAAGCTGCCGCGATTGCGGTGATCGACAACCCTTACGCAGGCCGCTATGTCGAGGACCTCTCCGAATTGATCGCAATCGGCGAGATGCTGGGTGGCCTTCTCGGCGAGCGCGCGGTGCGGGCGCTGGGCATTCAACCCGGCCAGGCGCACAACTATGGCAAGGCCGCGATTGTCGGCGAGGACGGGGAACTGGAACACGCCGCCGCCATCCTCCACCCGAAGCTCGGCGCCACGCTCCGCACGGCGGTGGAGAAAGGTGCTGCGCTGGTGCCGAGTGCGAAGAAGCGCGGCGGTATCGGCGCCGCGATCGACGTGCCGCTCGGCCATAAGGACGCCGCTTTCGTGCGCAGCCATTTCGACGCGATGGAAGTCCGTGTGCCCGACGCGCCGCGCCGCGACGAAATCGTTGTTGCCGTCGTGGTTACGGATAGCGGCCGGCCGTTGCCGCGCATCGGCGGACTGCAGGTGCATGAGATCGTTGGCAAGGATGGGCTGCGCTGAGGGGCGCGAGCAATAGGAGGAAGTGATGGCACTCGCGACGGGTCCAGAACAGCAGCTCGGCAAGCTGGTTATCACCAATATCGGTCTGATGCTCTCCGGCGATCTTAAGGCGCCTTTGCTGGATGCCGACACGATTGTGGCCGAGGGCGGAAAGATTACCGCCATCGGCAAACGCGCCGACTGCGACATCGATGATGCAAGCGTGAAAATCGACGCGCATGGCTGCGCTCTCGCGCCCGGGCTGATCGACAGCCATGTGCACCCAGTCTTTGGGGATTGGACGCCGCGGCAGAGCCAGCTCAATTGGATCGACAGCTTCTTGCACGGCGGGGTGACCACGATGGTCTCGGCGGGGGAGGTGCACTTGCCCGGGCGCCCGCGCGATGTGGTAGGGGTAAAGGCGCTTGCCATTACCGCGCAACGTGCCTTCAGCAACTTCCGTCCCGGCGGCGTGAAACTTCACGCTGGTGCACCGGTGCTGGAAAAAGGCATGGTGGAAAGCGACTTTGCGGAATTGGCGGCGGCAGGCGTCACGCTGCTCGGGGAAATCGGGCTTGGCAGCGTCAAGGCCGGTGACGAGGCGCAGCAGATGGTCGCTTGGGCGCGCAAATACGGAATACAGAGCACGATTCACACCGGCGGCCCATCCGTGCCCGGCTCGGGGTATATCGATGCGGACACGGTCCTGGCGGCGGATGCCGATATCATCGGGCACATCAACGGCGGGCATACCGCGCTGCCGCTGCGGCAAGTTCGCTGCCTCTGTGAATCCTGCACGCGCGGCATCGAGATCGTGCACAACGGCAACGAGCTCGCCGCGCTCACCGCTCTTCGCTACGCGCGCGAGTTGGGGCAGATGCATCGTGTCATCCTCGGCACCGACAGTCCGGCAGGATCGGGCGTGCAGCCCCTCGGCATTTTGCGCCTGATCGCGCTGCTGTCCTCGGTCGGCGAGGTGCCGGCGGAAATCGTCTTCGCCTGCGCCACCGGCAACACCGCGCGACTGCGCAAACTCGACGGCGGTCTCATCGAGGTTGGCCGCGCGGCGGATTTCGTGCTGATGGACCGTGCGCAACATTCGGCGGGCAAGGATGTGCTGGACAGCATCCGCCAGGGAGATCTGCCGGGCATCGGCATGGTCATTATTGACGGCATCGTGCGCTGCGGCCGCAGCCGTAACACCCCTCCCGCCGAGCGGATTCCGGAGATCCTGTCATAAAGGACCCATCGCGTGCCCGGCCTAGACCTGCAAATGGGCCGCGCGTAGGGATTCATCAGCCTCCAGCGCGGCCATCGTGCCGGACCAGACGATGCGCCCGCTTTCGATCACCACCGCCCGGTCGGCGATGCGCGCGGCGAAATGAAAGTTCTGCTCGGCCAGCAACACCGTCACCCCCGCGGCTTTCAATGCCATAATCGCTTCGGCCATTTGTTCAACGATCAACGGCGAGAGGCCTTCGCTCGGTTCATCGAGCAAAATGAGCGTCGGGTTGCCCATCAACGTGCGCGCGATCGCCAACATCTGCTGCTCGCCGCCGCTCATCCGTCCGCCCGGGCGGTCGCGCATCCGGCCGAGATTGGGAAAGAGCGCGAACAGTCGTTCTTCCGTCCAGGGCGGCAGTCCCGCGCGCGGCGGACGGCGGCCGACCTCCAGATTCTCGCGTACCGTAAGATCGGTGAAGATACGCCGCTCCTCCGGCACGTAGCCCATGCCGAGCCGCGCGATGCGATGCGGCTCCCACCCCGCAATATTCTGGCCCTGAAAGACGATGCGTCCGCTGCGCGGGCGCAGAAGGCCGACCAGCGACTTCATTGTCGTGCTTTTGCCGGCGCCGTTGCGGCCGAGCAGCACCATCACCTCGCCGCGCGCAAGGGCGAAAGACACGCCCTGCAGCACATGCGCACGCCCGTAATAGCTGTGGAGGTTACTGACCTCGAGCATTCAATAGCCTCCGCTCGTCACCCCGGAGCCCAGATAGACGGCGCGCACACGCGCATCGGCGCGCACCGCAGCCGCATCACCTTCGGCGATCAGCTCGCCTTGATGCAGCACCAGAATCCGGTCGGCGACGCTGAAGACAATGTCCATGTCATGCTCGGTAAACAGCACAGCGATATTGCGCTCGGCCGCGAGCCGGCGGGTGAGTTGCATGAGCGCGGAGCGCTCGGCAGGCGCCATGCCGGCGGTGGGTTCGTCCATCAACAACAGGCGTGGCACGTTGGCCAGCGCCATGGCCAGTTCCAGCCGCTTGAGATCGCCATAGGCCAGCACGCCTGCGGCCACATCGGCTGCAGAACCAAGGCCCACTTGGTTGAGCAGCGCATCCGCCTCGGCGCCATGGCGGCGGCGTGCGGCGCACCGGAAGCGCCAAATCTCGCCGTGATGCGACAGCAGCGCCATTTGCACATTCTCGCGCACCGTCATGGACGCAAAGGTTGCGGTCACCTGAAAGGTGCGCCCCACACCCATTCGCCAAATGCGGCGCGGCGAAAGCCCGGTGATGTCGCGGCCGTTGAGCCGCACCCGCCCGGCATCGGGGCGCAATTGACCGTTCAGCATGTTAAAGCAGGTGGATTTGCCGGCACCGTTCGGGCCGATCAGCGCCAAGATTTCACCAGCCGCTACTTCGAAAGAAACGCCGCGCACGGCTTGAACGCCGTTGAAACTCTTGCGCAGACCTTCGGCCGCCAGCACCGTCATCCCCTGCCGCCGACATCCAGCGCGACAACGGCGCCCGTCCCGCTCATGCGAGCACCCGGCGCAACTGGCTGACGACCTCCTCGATCTCCTCCCTCGTGGTGCTCCGCCCAAGGCTGAAGCGGATGGCTCCCGCGGCTCTCTCAGCAGAGACGCGCATGGCCTGCAATACGGGCGAGGGTGTGATCTGCCCTGAATGGCAAGCCGAGCCGGTGGACGCGGCGATAGTCGGCATTTGTGCGAGAATGTCAGCACCGGTGCGGCCGATGAACGAGACGTTGAGCGTATTCGGCAGACGCCGCTCGGGATGACCGTTGAGAACGACTTGATCGCCGAAGGCGGCGCGGAGACGTTCCCAGAACTGGTCCCGCAGTTGTTGCACACAAAGCATGTCCGTCAAGGATTGTGCAATCTCGCACGCTTTACCAAGCGCTGCCGCCAACAAGGCGCTCTCGGTGCCGGCGCGGCGTCCGCTCTCGTGTGCGGCGCCGTGGATGAGCGGCTCGACCTTAATCCCGCGACGGACGTAAAGGGCGCCAATCCCCTTCGGCGCGTAGAGTTTGTGGCCTGCGACGGACAGCAGGTCCACGCCAAGCTCGTCAACCTTGGTTGGTATCTTGCCGACCGATTGAGCGGCGTCCGTATGCAGGAGCACGCCGTGCTCGCGAGCGATCTTCGCGATATCAGCGATAGGCTGGATCGTGCCGACTTCGTTGTTCGCGTGCATGACGCTGATCAAAAACGTCTCCTTGGAAATCGCTTTGCGGATATCGTCAGGATCAACGAGTCCGCTCTCGTCGACCGGGATGTAGGTCACGGTGGCGCCCAGCCGCTCCAGAAACCGGCATGGCGCAAGCGTCGCGGGATGCTCGATCTGCGAGGTGATGATGTGCGACGGGCGATCACCGCGCTGGTAAAACAAGCCTTTGAGCGCAAGATTGTTCGCCTCGCTGCCGCCGCTTGTGAAGACGATTTCCGCGGCAGTGCAGCCAAGCAACGCCGCGACTCGGCTGCGGGCCTCGTTCAAGGCGGCCTTCGCCGGCGCGCTTGCCCAATGGCCGCTAGAGGGATTGCCGTAGCCCGCATCAAGGAGCCGCCGCATGACCGCCTTCACCGCCGGGTCGATGGGCGTGCTGGCGTTGTAGTCAAGATATATCCGATTCATACTCGCGTCATTCGTTCAGGTGACTGAGCTGATCTCAGCGCATTTCCATGTCGCCGCTCGCCCCAGCTGTTCCGTTCGCTGTGTGGACCAGCTGGTTTATCACGCCAGAGTTTCCTGTGGCAGATGCGTTGCCGGATGAACCCATTCGCGACCATCGGCAAAAACGTGCAGACCGCTCAGAGGCGTCCAGGCCTCATCTGTCAGAGGTGACGTCGCCAGCAAAACCACCTCCTGCTCACAGCCGGCTATAAGACAACGGCGATGCAGCATATTCATGCGCGTGTGCGCGTGGACGAACAGGCACTCCCCGTCGCTGAGAAGGAAGTTGAACTCCCCGATGCGCGAAAGGCGCCGGATCAAAGGCCGTATCGCTTCGACCACGCCATAGCGGAAGGAATTGGTTTCGTTACCGCCGCGAGCGATCGCTTCAAGAAGGAGACAGAATGCGAATTCGGAATCTGTTTCTCCGATAGGCAGGAACCGGTGAGGGACGAGAGTGGGGTCGTCGCGTAGGCCGTCAAGCTTGCCGTTGTGAGCGAACACCCAGGAACGCCCGCCCAACTCGCGTTCGAAGGGATGTGTGTTGGCCGACGAGCGGCCGAACGCAGCGGGATTTGCTCGCCGTATGTGCCCTACAACAATGTGACTCTGGAACCCATAGTTGCTGATGAATGCAAGGCAGCCGCTTTCGGCTGCCGGAGCTGGCTCCTTGAAAACGCGCGCCGCACGGCCTTCGTAAAACGCTACTCCCCAACCGTCCGAATGTGGGCCAATTTCACCGCCGCGCGGACGCAGCAGTGCGAGCGAGCGGTTCACATCGGTCGGACAGTGCGCACTCATTCCGAACAACTCGCACATGGTCAAGACCAACCAGACAGCCAGTATTTCTCGAATGCGATTTTGCCGAGGTGCAACGCGCGATTTGGACCCCGCAGCCGCACGTCCGGAACGGGGTCGGCGTAGAAATTGCCGCTACCGAATCCGGCCTTGCCGTCACCGGTCTCGATGAAGCACTCGCCATCACCGTCGAATGACCGACGTTCGCCCTTTCCGGTGATCTCCACGGCGATGTTGTCTGCGACGACCTCGGCCTCGCGATGTGCGAAGACCCCGGCCTTCGGCAGGGGCAGTCCCCTCTTTAACATGATGCCGGTGATATCACCGATCGCGTAGACGCCGGGGACGCGCGTCTCCAGACTGGCTTGATCCACCGGCACCCAGCCGCTCTCGCCCAGAAGCCCGCTTTCGCGGATAACGGCAGGTGCGCGATGCGGCGGAACGTAGGCGAGCAGGTCGAAATCGGCACTGGCACCGTTGGCGAACGAGATGCGCCGCGCAACCGGGTCGACGGCGGTTACTTTGTGCTCAGGATGAAAGCCGATGCCCTTCGCCTCGATCATGCTGCGGATGGCGGCGGAAACCACGGGGCCCGCGACCGGCATGGGTCCAGGCTCCGGGGTGTATACGTCGAAATGGACGGAATCCCGCAGCTTGCGCTTGCGGTAGTCGAATTCGAGCAGCATCGCTGCCTCGTAGGGCGCCGCCGGGCATTTGAACGGCATCGAGCTGACCAGAATGATGATCCGACCCTGGCGCAACACAAGCCGTGCGTCTCGCAAGCTCTCCGCGCCGGGGAGCGTGTAGAAGTCGTGCCCAGCCTGCGGAAGCCCTTGGACTGATTCCGGGGCAAGGTCGGCTCCCAGCGCAACGATCAGGTAATCGGCCTTGATGTCGCGGCCGTTTACGCGCGCCGACCGGTTCTGGGGGTCGATGCCTTCGACGACCCCTTGCACAATCTCTACACCCTTTCCGGCAAGAACCGGCAACGAGTATGAAATCTGCTCAGGCTTGCGCAGACCCACCATCAACCAGAGAAGCGAAGGCGGGAAGATGTGGCTCGTCTCGCGGTCGACCAGCACGACGCGATGCTCTCGCGGCAACGCCTTGCGCAGCCGGTTTGCGGCAACGATGCCGCCGATGCCGCCGCCAAGGATCAGGATCGTTTTGGCTGTCATGCCGGCTCTCTTTCCCATATTATCCATCTTGCTCCGTTCGTGGATGAAGCGGCTCGTGACGTCATCGGATCCTCGCCATCACTCAAAACACGAAAACCTTGTCGGCGGCCATCGTTGCCAGAGTCAGCTCTTCCATCGAACTGCGGCGCGCGCCTTCGATGAGCTCCGCCTCGCTTAATCCGCGCGCATCCATGCAGGTTCCACACAGAAGAAGCTTGTGCTTCCCCGCCGCAAAACGTTTCAGCATCCGCTCGATATTGTAATAGCCGTCGGGCGTCTTCTGGCCCTTTTTGCCGCAGGAGACGGCATCCGCCATGAGGAATACCGTAACCTCCGCTGCCGGATCATGCTTTGCCAGCGCATTCGCGAGCCTGAGCGCGTTGTAGCAACGCTCCGTACCGTAGGGTGGGTCGTTCAAGATGAACAGGATTTTCATGCGCCTATTCCCGCGCCGCGGCTGACAAAGTCTTGCACAGACGGGGAGACGGCGTCGGCAGTGCCTTGACCAGTGCGCGGCCGGCGGAGAGATGGCCAGTGGAGAGAAATTGGCGCAGGACCATGGAACCTTCCTTGAACTTTCTTTGCCGGCTGATCTCACTATGGCGAGATGGCGCGGCATCTGTTGACAAATGTATGTGCCTACTGATATACTCCAACATTATATGGAATGATTGATAAAAATGTCAAGCTCCAATCCCAAACACGCCGTATTTGAACAATTCGCCGTGGTGGCGCAGACCCTCGCCAATGCTCACCGGGTGGAACTGCTCGAACTCGTGGCGCAAGGCGAGCGGAGCGTGGAGGATTTAGCTCGGCTCGCGGACCTCACCGTCACGAACGCGTCGCAGCACCTGCAGCAGTTGCGCCGGGCGGGGCTTGTGGTGGCGCGACGCTTGGGCAAACAAGTGTTGTACCGGCTGGCAGACCGCGACGTGGTGGACCTGCTGATGGCGCTGCGCCGCACCGCCGAGCGTGGCGTCGCGGAGATCAACAAGATCGTAGAAAGCTATTTCCATGCGCGGGATAAGCTTGAGCCTGTGTCGCACGATGAACTGGCCAACTTGCTCCGCGACGGTGTGGTGACGCTGATCGACGTGCGGCCCCGCGAGGAGTTTGCCGCGGGTCATATCCCCGGCGCCGTAAACATCCCGGTTAACGAGCTGCCGCAGCGGCTTGGCGAGTTGTCTGCCGAACGCCCGATAATCGCCTATTGCCGTGGCCCTTATTGCGTCTTTGCCTTCGAGGCGGTCGCCATGCTCCGTGCCCGGGGCTACGACGCGCGGCGGCTGGCGGACGGCTATCCGCAATGGTGGGCGGCGCAACGGCCGGTCGCAGCGGCTGTTGCATGACGCAACGACCCTGGCTCCGCCTGAACGAAGAGAGGAACGAAGCCATGACAGATTTCCAGAACACCCTGACGAACGGGGTCGATGTCGGCAAGCTGCTTGCCACCATCGACGCCATCAAAGCGAACCCCGAGCTGGCGAACTTTCAGTTTCGTGCTGAGACCGAGTGGAAGAGCGGCGGACATAGCCGCACCCGGATCCAGAGCTTCCACGGAGCGGGCGCGGAGGATACGAGTCGCAGCAATCCATTTGTCGTGGAGGCCGACGAGCCTCCGGTGCTACTCGGCAGCAATGCCGGACCCAACGCGGTCGAAATCGTGCTCGCTGGGCTCGCCTCCTGCCTCGCGGTCGGATTTGCCTACAACGCTGCCGCGCGGGGCATTCGCATTGACGAGCTGAGCCTTAGCCTCGCCGGCAACATCAACCTGCATGGCTTCCTCGGCCTGTCAGAGGCGGTTCGCCCCGGGTACCGCGACATCCGGGTGACGTGTCGCGTGAAAAGTGACGCCTCACGCGAGCAACTCACGGAACTGTGCGAGTACGTCCAGAAAACCTCCCCCGTGCTGGACATCATCCGCAATCCCGTCAGCGTTTCTGTCGTGCTCGAAGCATGAACCGGGACACTGCGGCCGTTGTCTGCGCCCCGAGGTTAGTGGGCTGTGCCGCTTTCGGGAGACCGCGGCACGAATGGAGGATGCGAGGATGAGGGCATTCTTCTCCTTTGCTGGCGCGGTGGGTGCGGCCGTCACGCTGGTGCCCGTCTGGGCTTGGGCGGAAACGCCGGTCGAGTCCTATGGATATGGCCCGCATATGATGTGGGGCTGGGGGTGGTATGGCATGTTTTTCGGACCCCTGTTCATGATCCTTGTGCTCGCCGCGGTGATCGTGGTCGCCGTCCTTGTCGTCCGATGGTTCGGCGGCCCCTGGCCAGCCGCTGGAGCACCCCCCCATCTGTCACCGAGCCGGACGGCGCTCGACATCCTCAACGAACGTTTCGCTCGCGGTGAGATCGACCAAGCCGAATACGAGACAAAGCGGCGCCTGATTTCCAAAGGATGAGGAATGCGCGTATGCATATCAGGGAGCCGATCGAGGCGCTGCTTTTGTCGAGCCGACCACGTTTGGTTATTGTCAGTGGGGATGAGTAGGGATTGGTAGCGTAACGGAGGTGTCAGGATGCTGAACGCCAGCACACAGTTGGAGCGAACTGCGAGTGTCAGCCATAGTAAACGGCTGGAGAAATGGTTGGCGCCGCTCGGCACGGCAATGGCGATGCTCGCCTGCTATGGGGTGACCGCGGTGATCGGTCTCTTGTCCTTGATCGGGATCAGTGTGGCGCTACCATTTCGGGCACCGATCATTATTTTGTTTTCCGCAATGGCGGCAGCCGGTTTGGCTGGCTCCTACAAGCGGCACCATAGCCGCGCGGCTGTCGTCCTCGGTCTGATTGGGTTCATCCTGATTGCTGCAAGCAAATTCCCCCCGCCAAGCCTGAAAGCCGAAGCGCTCGTTATCGAAGGGGCGGGTTTCTTATGCATGGTAGGCGGAAACATTTTGGCACTCCGGGTACGGCGGCAAGGAGGTTTATCCTGTATTGTTCGGCGTGCAGTTTGAACGCGAACGGAACTCCGTACGTGCCGGCAGTCTGCGCCCTGGACCCGGAATCGCGGCCTCGTACGGGCGCTGCCTCGCACGGGGCTGGAGGGGCCGATCAATGCCAGCATTTCCCCTGCCGCGACCGCAAAGGAGACGCCGCGCACGGCTTGAACGCCGTTAAAACTCTTGCGCAGACCTTCGGCCGCCAGCACCGTCACGCTGCGCGCCGCCGCCATGCCGACATGGCCGCGCCCGCAATACCCTGCGGGAAGGCCAGCACCAACACCACGATCGCCGCGCCCAGCACCAGTCGCCATTGCCCCGTGACCAGCAGCAGCGCATCATAAAGCCCGGTATAGGCGAACGCCCCGACGATCGGCCCCGCGATCGTCTGCACGCCGCCGAGCAGGACCATGAGCAGCGCATCGACGGAATGGCCGATCGAGAGATAGGTTGGAAACACGCTGCCTTTTCCGAAACCCGTCAGCCCGCCCGCCAATCCCGCTGCCGCCCCGGCAATGACGAAGGCAACCAGCCGTAACCGTGCCGTCGGCAACCCGATCGCTTCCGCCCGCAGGTCCGAATCACGCGCCCCGCGCAGCGCGTAGCCGAACGGCGCATACAGCACGCGCCGCAGCACGAGTGCGCCCGCAGTGCAAAGCACCAGGGTGAACCAGTAGAGAGCGCGTGGCGAGGCAAGTGCGTGCGGCGGCCAGACGCCGAGAATGCCGTTGTCCCCGCCGGTGATCTCGGCCCATTGCACGGCCACGGCCCAGAGGATCTGCGCGAAGGCGAGTGTCAGCATCGCCAGATACACGCCGGCAAGGCGCACCACGAACCACCCGAACGCCAGCGCGACCACGGCCGCAATCGCCGGTGCAATCAGCAGTGCGATCGGCATCGGTGCGGACAACATGCTCCTTGCCAGCGCCACGCCGTAGGCGCCGAGCCCGAACCACGCAGCATGGCCAAAGCTTGGCATACCGCCCGGTCCCATCATGAAATGGAGCGAGGCGGCGAACAGCACCGCGGTCATCGCCTCGGTCAGCACCGAAAGTGCAAACGGCCCCACAATCAACGGGGCAAGCGCAAGCGCGATCAACGCGGCAAGACCAAGACCAAGTAATGCCGGCTCGGCCGGGCGGACGAGAGACGGGGCCGCGGCCTCGCGCACCGTCGCGCCGGCACGGCCGAGCAAACCCTGCGGACGCAGCACCAGGACCGCCGCCATGACCACGAACACAATCACCAGCGTCAGCTTCGGCACAAGGAGAATGCCGAGCGCCTGCAATACGCCGATCAAAAGGCTTGCGAGGTACGCGCCGGTGATGCTGCCCAAGCCGCCGACAACGACGACCACGAATGCATCGGTGATGACCGAAAGATCAAGCTGCAGATTGGCCGATCCGTCGGGCAGGCCAAGTGCGCCGCCCAAGCCTGCAAGCGCGGCGCCGAGTGCGAAGACGGCGGTGAACAACACGTACTGATCGACACCAAGCGCTGCCACCATCTCGCGATCCTGTGTGGCCGCGCGGACCAGCGTACCGAAACGCGTGCGATGCAAAATAAGCCAGAGCGCGCCCAGCACCACCGGGCCGGTTGCGATCAAAATCAAGTCATAGAGCGGGAAGCGTTCTCCGCCGAGCACGACGAAGGCGCGCATCCAGTTCGGACGGGCGATGGTGAGATCCTCGGCGCCCCAGATGGCCTGCGCGATGTCCTGCACCATCAGCACCACACCGAAGGTGGCCAATAACTGCAGCAACTCCGGTGCCCGATAGATGCGGCGCAACAGCGTCACCTCCAGCGCCGCGCCCAGTATGCCGAGCGCAAGCGCTGCCGCCACCGCACTCAACACGAAACCGAGCGGCGTGTGCGGCAGATGCCCGAACACACTCCACGCAATATAGGCGCCGAGCATGTAGAGGCTGCCGTGCGAGAAGTTCACGACGCGGGTGACACCGAAGATCACCGTCAACCCCGCCGCGACCAAGAACAGCGACGAGGCCCCGGCGATGCCGGTCAAAATCTGGACAAGCAGCACTGTCATGCGGGATCGAGCAGAGCGCAGGTCGCTCGGCGGCTCACGCCGGCCGCATCCGGCGGACTTCCTCGTCCGAGGGCATCACCTTCGCGCCGTCCACGTAGTGCCAATCGACCATCGTGCCGCGCCCGTTTTTTAAAGCGATGCGGCCGACAAAGGTGCCGAGCGTGGATTGATGGTCGATCGCGCGCCACATCGCGGGCCCGAACGGGGTCTGGAAACTGGCGCCGGGGAAACCCCGATCGGCCATGGCGTCGGTCTCGGTGCTGCCGGCGCGTGCGATGCCGGCGACGATCGCATAGATCAACGCATAGCCGACGACCGATCCCATCCGCGGGAGCTCGTTGTACTTCCTCTTGTAGGTGGCGATGAAGGCGGCATCGGCGGGGGTGGTATCGCTCTCGACCGGATACCCGGTGACAATCCAGCCTTCCGGCGCTTCTTCGCCCAACGGATCCAGATATTCCGGCTCGCCCGTCAAGAGCGAGATGACGTTCCGCCCCTCGAACAGGCCGCGCGTGTTGCCCTGGCGGACAAAGTTCGTCAAATCGCCGCCGAACGTCGCATTGAAGATTCCTTCCGGCTTCGCCTCGGCCAGCGCGGCCACGGTCGCACCGGCATCGATTTTGCCAAGGGCTGGCCACTGCTCGGCCACGAACCGGACATCCGGCCGCGCCTCAGTCATCAGTTGCTTGAACCACTTCACCGCAGATGTGCCGTATTCATAGTTCGGCGCCACCGTCACCCAGCGCTTTGCGGGCAACTTCGCCGCTTCTGCAACCAGCATCGCGACCTGCATATAGGTCGAGGGTCTGAGCCGGAAGCACAGGCGGTGCCCATTCTTCCAGACCAACGCGTCGGTGAGCGGCTCACCGGCGACGTAAAGCTTACCCTTTTGCTTGGCAAAGTCGCTGATGGCAAGGCCGATGTTGGAGAGATATCCGCCCGCCAGCAGATCAACGTTCTGCTCGTTCAGCAACTCGCCGGCAAGGCGGATGGCATTGGCGGGCTTGCCGGCATCGTCACGGCTGATCACCTGGATCGGCCGGCCGAGCACGCCGCCCGCCGCATTGATATGCTCAACCGCAAGCTGCCAACCGTTGCGATAGGGGAGGGTAAAGGCGGGGGCGGCAGTGTAGGAGTTGATCTCGCCGATCAAAACGGGCTTGCCGGCTCCGCGCGCAATGGCGGGGGCGGCAAGTGTGGCGGTACCGACAGCGAGCAGCGAGCGGCGGGTGAGCGGCATGTGGTCCTCCTTGACGGCAGATCATGACGATATGGAACAGAGCCCTCCGGTCGCCCAGGCGCCGACGCCATCCGCCGCGCTGTGTGGCGGGTAATCTTTATCTCGGAATCCTGCCAGGGCATGCTGGGTAACTCCGGCCCGCGCGCGACCGCGCCATTCGTGCCGACCGGTTCCTCGTCTGCATGTGTACGCGTAGCCGCGGGCAAACCGTGTTTGAATGATGCGCCCAGAGTAAACCGGTGCGGCCGCGAGAATGGCAATGCGCGGGCCGAAGCCTCGGCAAACGGGGCCAAGGCGCCGTTCAGCGTGTTTGGCTGCAGATCATCCCTCATCATGTCGCCTCGGGCGTGTTTGCGGACATTGCTAGGGTGAGAGCCGCTCTCCCGTCAATCGGGAAAGGCGGGGGATTCTGGTTTTCGTTTCTGACTAGCAATGATTTGCCTACGAGGGAACTTTTCTGCCAACCCGGCTGCGGTTGAGTTTTGATGGCGGGGGGAAGCGAGGCGCCTCTGGCGGCGGTGCCGATCGAAGCGACACTCTACAAGAACCCGTCCTGCACCTGCTGCGAAAGTTATGCGCAGTATCTCGAAAAGAATGGGTTCAAGGTGACCATGATGGCCACCAACGACCTTGCCGAAATCAGCCAAAGGGCCGGCGTTCCGGAAGATCTTGAAGGCTGCCACACGATGTTCGTCGGCGGTTATGTCGTCGATGGCCATGTGCCGGTCGAGGTGATCCGCAAGCTGGGCCTTCGAAAATCCAGCCAACGCATCGCTTGTAACTTTCGAATGCGGGGGGGCTCCATCGATGTGGTTGTGCGAGTTTATTGATCTCGCTTTTTCGAAACGTCGCCTTCAAAATTCCGATAATCGTCATGCGATAACACCTCTATCAACGGGCATCGCTGAGCGACCGCAGACTGGCAATCGCATATTGCCTGGGCAAGTACCGCTTCCATTGCACTCAAGTCTCCGATTTTTGCGCGGATGTCTGCGATGTGAGCACTGGCAATACTCCGAATTTGGACGCGATTATCTTGTTCCTCAGTCATAGATAAGCGGAGCAGACTACGCACTTCATCGAGGGTAAAGCCAAGTTGCCGCGCGCGGCGAATGAAGCGAAGCCGGCTTACGTCATGCTCGCGGTAACGGCGGAACCTGCCGTTTTCACGGCGCGGCTTGGGCATCAAGCCGATCCGCTCGTAGTAGCGGATTGTCTCGATATTGCAGTGCGTTCGTCGCGATAGCTCGCCGATCGCCATTTCCATGCCATCCCCCCAAGAAAACCCTTGCGTCTGTAGCGACTACAGACGGTAGACTCAAACAGTTGAGTCATCAAGAAGATGATTCAACAGCTAAGTCATCAAGAAGGAGATTCAGATGCAATCGATCAAGTTCACATTGTGCCCTGCCTGCGAGGAGTGCCCGGAAATCGAGATAACGGATCAGGGCGTCTGGATCGGCGAGGAAGGGAATATCGTACGGCTTTCTTATGCCGAATGGAATGAACTCGTCCGGCTAATAAAGCAGGGCGAACTGCGCGAGATCTGAGTGCAACGGGGGCGGCTTCATGGGAGCCGCCCCCCTACAAACAAGCTTTCCAGTTCGCCACAGTATAAAGACCTTTTGCCACGCCCGCTTGAACTGACCTCAGGTCGGTGTTATTCTTTTGTCATGGCGAGGTCCATTGCGCGCATGATCTTTGCCTTCATCGTTGCCCTTGCGGTTGCGATGCCGGTGAGTGCGAGCGCGACGCCGATGGTTATGTTCGGGGACCATATCGCGGGAATGGCGGGCGATCAGCCCTGCCGGAACTGTTCTGACCAGCACCAATCCGGCAGTACAGCTCCGGATAAGATGCCGGTTTGTCCAGCTTTCGCCTGCATAATCGCCCCAGCAGTTCTTCCGATGCGCGCGCAGCTGCCCGGCCCGATCGCCTTTCGGGCCGATTATGTTCGGCTGCCAGACGCGCGATTGGCCGGAGCCGATCCCGCGCCCGATCCGTTCCCACCGAGACCCATCGTCCTTGATTAACCCGCTCGCCGGCTGAGGCTCGGCGAGAGGGATCAAGTTGCTCTGAGCCCGCGCCAACGCGCGGAGGAAAACCTGCCCTTGGGCTTACCCGTGATTGGGGCAGCGACTATCACCAAACGGACGATGTGGCATGCAGTTTATCTCTCCTTTGACGTTGCGCCGGCGCCAGTTTCTGCGGGCAGGCAGCGCCCTTGCTTTCGCGGCGCTCTCCCGGTCTCTCCTCGCGGACGACCGCTTTAAATCGCATGACGGACTCTCGACCACGCTGCGGGCCGGCAAGGCACGAGTTCGCATGGTCGGGGAGGAATATCCCGAGACGGAGGTATGGGCCTACAACGGAGTCGAACCCGGCCCGGTTTTGCGGGTTCGCCAGGGCACTCCGATTCGTGTGACCGTCGTGAATGAATTGACCGAGACCACGACGGTTCACTGGCACGGCATTCGTCTGCCGAATGCGATGGATGGCGTGCCGGGCCTGACGCAACAGCCGATCAAGCCGGGCGAGCGCTTCGATTATGCGTTTACCCCGCCGGACGCCGGCACGTTTTGGTACCACTCGCATGAAGACAGCCTCATTCAATTGGGTCGCGGCCTCGCCGGCACGTTGATCGTTGAGGAGGCCGAACCACCCTCAGTGGATCGGGAGCTGCTCTGGATCATCCAGGACTGGCGGCTTACGGAGGATGCCCAGATCGCCCCCGGTTTCAACAATCGCATGGAAGCCGCGATGGATGGGCGCGTCGGCAACACAGTCACCGTTAACGGCCGCGTTCCTGACGTGGTACGGGTTCGCGCAGGCGAACGGATCCGGCTGCGGCTGCTAAATGCGGCGACAGCACGTATTATGTCTTTGCGCTTCGAGGGGCATCGCCCGGTGCTCGTAGCGCTCGACGGCCAACCCTGCGAACCACATGAGCCGGCCGACGCTCGCATTCTGCTCGGTCCGGCAATGCGGGCGGACGTGATGCTTGACATGCAGGGTGATGCCGGCCGGTCATATCGCGTGGTCGACGATTTTTACGGCCGGTTCGCCTATACGCTCGTTCGCTTCGAATACGACAAAGCGCCGCCGGTTCGCGCGCATCCCTCCGATGCGCCGATGCGTTTGCCCACTAACCCGGTGCCGCACCCCAATCTGAGGACGGCGTCCGTGCGTGAAGTCCGGCTCCAGGGCGGAATGATGGGCGGGATGGGCATGCGCGGCGGGGGGATGGGCATGGGCGGCACTGCCGTCTGGGCTATCAACGGTCAATCCATGACCGGGGACGGCGATCCGCGCATGCCGCCGCTGTTCGAGATCGCGCGCGGCCGGAGCTGCATTCTCGACATACGGAACGAAACCGCGTGGTGGCACCCGATGCACCTGCATGGTCACAGCTTTCGGGTGCTCGACCGCGATGGCAGGCCCGAGCCGTATGACATCTGGGGCGACACGGTGCTCGTCCGCCCGCGGGAGCGCGTGCGGGTCGCGTTCGTCGCGGACAACCCCGGCGACTGGATGTTTCATTGCCATGTCATGGAGCACCAGGTCGGCGGGCTGATGACCGTGATCCGTGTGACATGAACATCTGCAGCCAAGCAAACGGGAGCTTACCCGTGACCCGAAGAAAACTGTTTTTGCTTCTGGCGTCGACGGCGGTTTTGGCATCGGCGCTCTTCAGCTTGCCTATCACGCGCGCGGCAGCGCCGATCGAAGCGACGCTCTATAAAAACCCGTCCTGCACATGCTGCGAAAGTTATGCGCAGTATCTCGAAAAGAACCGGTTCAAGGTCACCGTGTTGGCCACCCACGACCTTGCGGAAATCAGCCAAAGGGCCGGTGTTCCGGAAGATCTTGAAGGCTGCCACACGATGTTCGTCGGCGGTTATGTCGTCGATGGCCATGTGCCGGTCGAGGTGATCCGCAAGCTGCTCGCGGAAAAGCCGGCGATTGCCGGCATCACCTTACCGGGCATGCCGTTGGGCTCGCCGGGCATGACCGGCCTGAAGCTCGAAACCTGGACCATCTACGCCGTTACGAAAGACAGCAAGCCGCCAACGGTCTTCGCCACCCTTTAAGGAGATCAGGCAATGCAAACGGAAACGACACTTCCGAATATGTGCGCTGCGAGCGGCCCGCCGGCGATCTTCCGGCGGCTTGTCCGTCCACGGCTGGTGTTTGCCGGCCTCGCTCTGGCGTTGATCGGTGCCGGCCTTGCCTGGCAGTGGGGTTGGCTTGTCGCGATCGGGATTGCTCCGTTGCTGATCAGCGCGGCGCCATGCGTCGCGATGTGTGCGCTCGGCCTCTGCGTGCATCGCATGAGCTCCAGCACCGAAAGCGCGGCACCGAGCGGACCTTCGCAGAATTCTTCACCTCAACAAAAGGAGATCTGACATGAGCCTTGGAAAGAAATTGGCCGCCGCGGCTCTCGCCGCAGTGCTTGGTGCGTTGATTGCCCCTGCCCTCGCGCAGAACGGCTCGAGCGACACACAAAGCCGTTCCGATTGCTGCATGAGCATGGGACATATGGGCCAAGGCATGATGGCGATGAGCCAAGGCATGATGGCGATGGGCCAAGGCATGATGGCCGAGTGCGCCGAGATGATGCGGTCCATGAACAACGGCGGCGATGGCCGGCCGAACACCCAGTGGCGTCAGCATCCACCGCAAAGCCCAGGAAACGGAGACTGAATTGGGGCGGCGTGAGCCCCCTAGACACGCGCGGGTGGGGAGGGGCAAACGTAATTTTTCCTCTTGAATCTGGAGTGACTACAGGACCCATCTGAGAGATCCAACCCAGGAACAGGGGCCGCCCGAGGGAAGAGTCGGGTAGGCTTCAGGAGGCCACGATGATCGCAACAATTCTCGTTGCCGCAGTGGCAATCGGCGTTGCCGTCGTCATCGGCGCCATCGCTGCGCCGCGGTATCTGCCTTATTTCCCCCGAAAAAGGGGCAGAACAAGCGGGCCGGCAACCGATGAAGCCGCAATATGCGTCACAACCGACACAAGATGGTGCTGGTGCCGTGAGGACGATCTTCCGGAAGAAAGCTTACCCCGGATGCTGAGCCCGGAGGGGGATTTGCTCGGAAAAAAATCCTCAACCGTAGAGATTTTGCCGCGCCCCTAACTATGGCCGTCGGGTTCCCCGCCTTGGCCATTCCCGCGCTCCGTTTGCTGCGGAAATGACCAAGGAGCAGATTATGCAGAGGGGCCGTGCCACGCATCCCATCAGCTCAGTGGTGTGGCGAAATCCTCAACAGGGTTGGGCGAAAATTTCAGCGTCGCCGATGAGGCTGACAACCGTGTGGCATTTAAGGCGCGCGATACGTCCACACCACAGAGGGACGCTTTGGGTTTGCAGCCGCATCGTTTGGCTCATCTTGGCACTGATGCTCTGGGTAGCTACGGAAGCGCTCGCGGCTGCGGACCAGCTGCAAGTGGAGCAGTCCACGCCGGCAGAGGGGTCGCCACTTGCTTCTGCGGGCCCTATCACATTTTTAACCACGCTGCGCGTTTCCACTGGCCGCTTATTCCTGATGAACATCACCAATCCGGCCGGCATGAGCATGGCTTCTGCGTCTGGACGCGAGAATGACTTCAGTCTGAATGAACTGTTGGATATCGGATATGGTATAACACCAGACTTGCAAGTGTTTGCCGCCTTCCCTTGGTTCGTATACAAATCCGTCAGCGAAGTAACTGCTACCGGGCACGCGACAAAGCTTGCGACCGAAGGGCTCGGCGATGCCCTTCTGTTCGGCCGGTACACGATATTCCGGGCAGAGAACGATAAGTTTGCTCTCGATATTGCTCCGATCGCGGGAATCAAAGCACCGACCGTCATGAGCAATACCCGGTTCAGTGCAGCTTCGGCTCCCTTTGAACCCGGCTCAGGGGCCTGGGATCCTCTTACTGGTATGACCTTCGTCTGGCAGACGATCGATTGGGAACTTGATGCTGACGCGGGCTACCGCGTCAACACCACAGCCCACGATTTCCGAGCAGGGAACGCAATGTTTGCGGACATGTCCGTTCAGCGTCGCATCTGGCCTCTTCAAGTGAGCCCCGGCAGCGCGGGCTTCCTATACGCAACCCTTGATAGCAATTTTGCCGGGTTGGCGCAGAACATCGCTCACAAGTGCGCCGATCCCGATTCAGGGGGAACGCTCTGGTTCCTTGATCCGGGAATTCAGTACATCACAGCACACTTCGCGCTGAAAGCTGCCATCCAGTTGCCCACGGTTACGGCGCTTCATGGCCACGCGTTGCGGCCAGATTATGGAGCATTTCTTTGCATACGGGTAGACCTGTAGGGGGACGAATATGGGGAGTGGATGGTAATGACAGTGTCGCAGCGGAGACATCATCGGGCAGAGTGGGGAGCGTGAATGAAACGGCGGATTTTCCTGGGCTCCTTTTCAGCAAGGGCGTCTCTTCAAAACGGTTCGGCAACGCGGCTTACGGCATCTTTTCCATCGCTCGCTTAACGCCCTGGATTTGGTCTTGCTCCTGCTTCCTCAAGCAACGAAGCATTCCTCGGACGATCAAGCCGGGCTTTCGGCTGTTTTTAGATTTTTATGCAATTGTTCTATTGTCGTACCTTTTTTCTTGCCGCGAACCCGGAATCACAGTATTCTGCTGTGGATCAAGGGCCAATCGGCTGCTCAAATGGGAAACGTTCGGGGAGGGTCTTCAGGAGGAGCACGAATGCCGGTCCAACGTGTTACTGTCGACCTCAGCCGATATCCTGACCTGGTGATGATTTTGCTGGGCATGCGCGTGAACGCCGTGACCGGTTTGCGCACTCTTATGGGCTTCGGCCCGGGCATAGCCGCCGCCGCGAAGGCAATGCCGGATGGATTGCTCTCGCACGAAACATTTCTCTGGTCGCTCTTTCCGCCGCATGCGGGCATCCGCCAGTATTGGCGAGATTTTGCCGCGCTTGAGGCCTGGGCGCGATCAACGCCGCATCGCGAGTGGTGGGCGCGTTTCTTGCGCGACTCCGGGGGCACCGGGTTTTGGCATGAGACCTACTTCATGCGGGGCGGTATCGAGGCGGTGTTCGATGACATGCCGCAGCCGATAGGCTTGTTGCGTTTCGCCGACCGCATCCCCCCGCGCGGCGCCATGTTTTCAGCGCGCCAACGCGCCCGCGCCACACGGGCCGAGGTCTTTCACGGTGCTTCCGATCTTCCTCCGGCGGTAGCGGAAGACGAATTGGACGAACCCGACCCCGGGGCGAGGCGTGTGAGGTCCAACCGCGATCGCTGAGAACAGTTGCAGCCCGTTCTGCCAAGGGCATCGCCATCTGCGGGCACGATCATGTTGCAAAAAGCCTACCCCGGATGCTGAGCCCTGGGATTTGCTCGGAAAAAAATCCTCAACCGTAGAGATTTTGCCGCGCCCCCAACCATGGCCATAGTGGCAGAAAGAGATAACGATCAAGCCCGTGTCGCAGTACTCCGCATCCGTTGGCCCCCCCCTGCTGCCCTGCAACGAAGGCCGAGATTTCATCATGGGGATATCTCGACGGTGGGCCGCGCGGCTCTTCATCCGTCACTTTGCACGTCAAGCGGCAAGAAGACTTTGCCAAGCGCCACTGATCCGGCGCCGCCACCTTCCGCCAACCCTTTGATCTGTTGGTGGAAACCGCCCTGAGCGCGGCGCGGGCTGCGGCCAGCGAGGGGACAAAAATGGCCAAAACTGAGATTTGGCTGCCGTTTCTCAACACTTATAGAACCATGTGCCTAGCCCCGGCACCCGATTTCCGGCTCGTTCTGGACGAGGTCCGGTATGTGCGGCTGGCGGCATAACTACCCGTGGATTGCTGCTTAGCCGCTGCTTGACAGCGATTCTCGAATCAGATTTGTGGATATGTGTTTTTAACACTAGACGGAGCGTGAAGCCATGAAAGCCAGAGGGGAGAAGTTCGGGGCGTTCATCCGCCGCGAGCGGGAGGCGAGAGAGATCGGGCTGCGCGAAATGGCGAGGAAGATCGGGGTGAGCCCCACGTATCTGTCGAAGGTGGAGCGGGACGAGTTCCCGCCGCCGGCGGAGGACAAAGTGCGGAAGATTGCAGGCATCCTGATGCTGGACGTGGACGAGTTGTTGGCGCTGGCCGGCCGGGTCGCTTCCGATTTGACCGAGATCATCCGTGAGCAGCCTCGGGAGATGGCCGATTTCCTGCGGGCGGCAAAAGGACTGACGGCCAAGACCATTGCCGGACTGACGCGGCAGGCGCAGAAGGCGAAGGAAAATTAGGGGCCGGTCGGCGCACGGACGATGCAAATGAAGATGAACCAGAATGTGGAGTTCTTTTCTCAGATTACCCCTTGAGGTCTTGCGCACGGACGATGCAAATGAAGATGAACCAGAATGATTTGATGATGACTATATTCACCTTAGAGTGATTGCGAACGGACGATGCAAATGAGGATGAACCAGAATGATTTGATGATGACTATATTCACCTTAGAGTGATTGCGAACGGACGATGCAAATGAGGATGAACCAGAATGATTTGATGATGACTATATTCACCTTAGAGTGATTGCGAACGGACGATGCAAATGAGGATGAACCAGAATGATTTGATGATGACTATATTCACCTTAGAGTGATTGTGCACGGACGATGCAAATGAGGATGAACCGAAATGACGCTTCGCGTCCCTTATATCCCTGATGACGTAATTGAGCGCGACGCCGAGGCTCTGCTCAGCGAGTTCTCGCTGGCCAGAGGCGTTGAGGTGCGTCCGCCGATCCCGATCGAGGACATTGTCGAAAAGCATCTCAGGCTCTGCGTGGAGTTCGACAATCTCCATGCGCGTCTTGGTGTTCCTCGGCAGGGCCTTGGCATTGCCCCAAATATCTTCGGCGCGATTTGGTTTGAGTCAGGCACAATCGTCATCGATGAGAGCCTCGATCCGGAGGTGCATCCGGAATACGAAGGGCGATATAGGTTTACGCTCGCGCACGAGGCGGGTGGGCACTGGCGGCTTCATCGACCGTTAGTGTGCCCAACCGGAACGCAAAGTTTACTCCCTATTCCGAAGGCGCGTCCCAATGTCGTTTGCCGGTCCAGCCAAGCGAAGGAACGGGCGGAGTGGCAGGCCGACTTCTATGCGTCCTGCCTCCTGATGCCACGCAAGATGGTTTTTACCGCTTGGGACGAAGCGTTTCCCGATCGCAAGCCGCGTGTCCTGCAACCGGAAATGCCGATCAAACACCCCTTCGTCGAGATCGGCCGCGATTTCGACGGCGACCAAGATCAGGTGCTCAATAGCTTCGCTCGACCGTTTGCCGAGCGCTTTCTCGTGTCGCCGCTCGCGATGCGCATCCGGCTTGAAAAGCTCGGGCTGTTGCACCGTGCCGTGCCGCGCCAGCGGCTTCTCATCGAAGGCTTCTGACTTCTTTGGTGTAAAGTGTCACGTAAACAAGTTATATGGCCGGACGAAGGGCGGCAAGACGCGTTTGAAACCCGCGACTTCTACCTCGCCTGTTTCCTGCGCTGCGCCGGCTACGAGCTAATCGACCTGCGCGCCGAGGGCCGGCGTAAGGTCTTCGTGTTCAAGGATCGGCCAAGCCGGCGCGACGATGTGATGGCGTTTTACGGCGACGCCGCCACGGTTCGCCCGCAGGCGTTCGCCGCCATCATCAAGGACATGAAAGGGCTGCTGCACAATGGTTGAGGCACCGATTGCGCCGTCGTCACAGCGCGTTGGCCGAGGGCAGGTCCGCGAGGCGCTCGACCGTTTGGAAGAGCTTGTCGTCGACGGGCTCAAGCATGGCTTCTTCGCTTATTCGATCGCCTGCGAGGTCGGCAAAGGCGGCAAGCGCCATCTCATTATCAGCGCCGGAAAGAGCCACAAGTTCACGATCCCCGCGGAAGAAGTGCCGCGCTGACGCGGTTAGATAGGTGATCCCTGCGACGGGGACGCCGAAGATGCAGATCATTTTAGGCCAGCGTCATCGGTGGGAATCCGAGACCAGAGGCCAGGAGCACGGAACGGCGAGAAGCGGTCCGTGAGATCTTCGGATGAAACGTCTCGACGCTGCAAACGACAATGATGCGGGCAGGCAGATCGCCCGCGCCCGGCAAATCTGGGAACCGCGCATCGGGCGCGACCTCACCGACGAAGACGCCCGGCAGATCGCCGAGAACGTGATCGGCTTCTTCGCGGTTCTTGCGGAGTGGTCACACGCCGAAAGGCGCGCGGCCAACGACAACGAGTCGCCCTCCAAGTCACCATATTGCGAGGTGCGCCATGACCGCTGAAGCCGTTGCTAAGGCCCTCGGCGGGCGCAAGGCCGGCGCCGCCTGGATGGCGCGCTGTCCGGTGCATGACGACCGCGAGCCGAGCCTATCGATTGCCGACGCCCGCGACGGCAAGGTGCTCGTGCACTGCCATGCCGGATGCAATCAGAATGACGTGATCGCCGCGTTGCGGGCGCGCGGTATCTGGGACACTGACAAGCGGCGCCCGGCCCGCTTCGTGGGCAAGCCCAATCGAGTGCCCGAGACCGACGACGACGCGATAAGGCGAGCGAAAGCAGCACTCGCCATCTGGCATGGCGCGCAATCGGCCGAGGGAACGCTGGTCCAAAATTATCTGCGGTCGCGTGGCCTCCTCCTTCCAATTCCTCCGTCGATCCGCTTCCATGCCGGGCTTAGGCATCCTTCGGGCGCTGTCTGGCCAGCGATGGTGGCGCTGGTGAGGCACGGCGCGGACGGCAACCCAATCGGCATTCATCGCACCTTCCTCGTCCGCGATGGCACCGGGAAAGCGCCCGTCGAGCCGGCGAAGATGATGCTCGGGCCATGCCGCGGCGGCGCCGTGCGGCTCGGACCACCCTGCGACGTGCTGATGGTCGGCGAAGGCATCGAGACATGCCTTGCCGCCATGCAGGCGAGCGGCCATACCGCTTGGGCTGCGCTTTCGACCTCGGGCCTTCGCAGCCTCGATCTGCCGCGCGAAGTTCGCGACGTGATCGTGCTCGCCGATGGCGACGATCCCGGTGAAGCGGCGGCGCAGGAGTGCGCCTGGCGCTGGAAGCGGGAGGGCCGGCGCGTTCGTATCGCCCGCCCGCCGCAGGGTATGGACTTTAACGATCTCCTGCTCCTTCGCGCGCCTCGCATCGAGGAGGCCGCCCGATGAGCGTCTTGGACATCGCAAATCACGATCAGATCTGCGCCGCCATCGACGCCGCCGAGGAAGTCCGCGACCCGCTGGAGGGCCTCGTCGAAAGGACCGCCGCCGACGCGGGCGCCGCCTTCGCGCCGGAGGTGCTCGAACGACTCGCGGCGCTCAAGCGGGATAATCGTGCCGCTTTCGAGGCGCTGCGGGCGCAGTTGAAGAAGGCCGGATGCCGGGTGGCGGCGCTCGACGAGGCCATCGCCGAGGAAAGCGGCGAAGCCGGCGGGCGTGGCCCGAAGCAGGCCGACATCCTGATCGACCTCGCGCAAACCGCCGAGCTGTTCCACGCGCCGGACGGCACTGGCTACGCCGATCTCGACATCAACGGCCATCGCGAAACCTGGCCGATCCACGCCAAGGGCTTTCGCCGCTGGCTCGCCCGCCGGTTTTTCGAGGCGACCGGCGGCGCGCCAAGTTCGGAGGCGCTGCAATCGGCGCTAAACGTGATCGCGGCCAAGGCGCAGTTCGATGCGCCTGAGCGCACAATTCATGTTCGGATCGGCGGGCTCGATGATCGTCTCTATCTCGACCTCGGGGATGAGACATGGCGGGCGGTGGAAATCGATCCCGCCGGATGGCGCGTGATCGACCATCCGCCGGTGCGCTTCCGCCGCGCCGCCGGGATGCAGGCATTGCCGGCGCCGATTGCCGGCGGTTCGGTCGAGGCGCTGCGATCGTTCCTCAATGTCCGTTCCGACGCCGATTTCCTACTGGTGGTCGCCTGGGCGCTGGCGTGCCTGCGCAATCGCGGACCTTATCCCGTGCTCGTGCTGTCCGGCGAGCAAGGTTCGGCGAAGTCCACCTTTTCGGCGATCCTGCGGGCCTTGCTTGATCCGAACACCGCGCCGTTACGGGCGCTGCCGCGCGAGGACCGGGACCTATTCATCGCGGCCAGCAACGGCCATGTTCTTGCGTTCGACAACGTATCGGGTTTGCCCGCCTGGATTTCAGACACACTCTGCCGGCTCGCCACCGGCGGCGGCTTTGCGGTGCGGCAGCTCTATTCCGATCAGGACGAGGTGCTGTTCGACGCGGCGCGCCCGGTGATCCTCAACGGCGTCGAGGACATCGTGACGCGGCCCGACCTTGCCGACCGTGCCCTCTTTCTCACGCTCGAACCGATTCCCGAGGAACGCCGTCGGCCCGAGCAGGAATTGTGGGCGGCGTTCGAGTCCGAGCGCCCGCGTATCCTCGGCGCGCTGCTCGACGCGGTAGCGAAGGGCCTGGCAATGCTTCCGCAAACGCGGCTCGACAAGCTGCCGCGCATGGCGGATTTCGCATTGTGGGCCACGGCCTGCGAGACGGCGCTATGGCCCGCCGGCGCCTTCTGGTCGGCCTATTGCGGCAATCGCGACGAGGCTGTGGAGGGAGTGATCGACGCCGATCCAATTGCCGCCGCGGTGCGAACACTGATGGCGGCGCGGACGGAATGGACGGGAACAGCTTCGGAGCTTCTGGGCGCCCTCGCCGAGATGGCGGGCGAGCGCCTTGCTAAGTCCAAGGCATGGCCGGACAGTCCTCGGGCGCTTTCCGGTCGCCTGCGCCGAGCCGCGACATTCCTGAGAAAGGTCGGCATCGAGATCGGCTTCAAGCGCGAAGGCCGGGCGCGCACGCGGATCATCCACATCACCACCGGGCGGTCATCCGCGCCAGAAACCGGAGGGGTGCGACCGTCCCCATCGTCCGCACCGTCCGCGAATCAGCCGAAACCCTCTCCTGCCAATGGGTTTGCGTCCCAAGGCTTGTGGACGGTAGCGGACGGTATCAGGAGTGGCAACGGTCCAATCGTCCGCGGCAACCCGTTGGAATCCGACGGCGCGACCGAGGCAGACGGTGCGGACGCAAATCGCCGGCCGAGTTCCGAGCCCGAAAAAATGGGTGCATCCGCCTGGAGGGCGCGACTATGAGCGCCGTGGAAGCCCTCAAGGCTGCGCGAGCCGCGGGCGTAAGACTCGGAATCGACGGCGACGCTCTCACGCTCGAAGCCGCTACCGCGCCACCACCCATCGTGCTGGACCTGTTGGCCCGCCACAAGGCCGGCATCGTGGCGTTGCTGCGCCCGGCGAATGACGGCTGGTCGGGCGAGGACTGGCTTGCCTTCTTCGACGAGCGGGCCGGGATCGCGGAGTCCGACGGCGGCTTACCCCGACAAGAAGCTGAGGCGCGCGCCTTCGAGTTCTGCATCGTCGAATGGCTCAATCGCAATCCGGCGTGGTCGTTACCTGGCCGCTGCCTGGGCTGCGGCGAGGCCGAGCATCCGCACGATCCGCTGCTGCCGTTCGGCATCGAACCGACGGGACACGCCTGGCTGCATTCGCGCTGCTGGCCGGCTTGGCACACGGGCCGGAAAGCCGAAGCGGTCGCAGCTCTGGCGAAGCTCGGGATCACAACATCGAGGACGGACTCATGACCGGGAAGAAGACGCCACCAAGGCCGAACCGAAAACCGTCGTTGCCGACGATCCCGACGATCGCAAGACCGCCTCAAATGCACCGGCGGTTCGCAATCAGACCATTGGAACAACATCCTCGCCGACCAGACCGTGCAGGCGCTTTGGCTGAATCATTCAGACCCCACGTCACGGGACAAGCAATATAGCGCTACCATCGCCGCGCTGATCGGCATCGGGCCGAAGGACGAGCTCGAGGGCATGATGGCGGCGCAACTGATCGCCGCGCATAATGCGGCGATGGAATGCTACCGCCGCGCCATGATCGGCGAGCAGACCTTCGAGGGTCGGCACGAGAACCTCGCCCAGGCCAACAGACTCTCCCGCAGCTTCGCCACGCTGCTCGAAGCGCTCAACCGCCACCGCGGCAGCGCGGCCGAGGATTCGGCATGGCGCGAAATCCTCGAATACTTCTCGGGCGCGACGCAGATCGGCATGACCGCAACGCCGAAGGAAACCAAATACATTTCGGGTATCCGTTTTTCGTGATTGAAACGGGTTCATAGCTCCCCATTCTCGATCATCCGGATGAGTGTTGAAATGTCTGCACCGTAGTTCTTCGCAGGCTTTTTTAGTTCTCAGGCAAACCCCAAAGAAGGAAGACCATTGACAATCCGCACCGTCTCTACACTCACCCGCACGACCCGCTTGACGAGATCAACGATGTAGCGCGGGTCGCCGTGCTCGGCGCACCAGTCGTTCGGGTCATTGCGGATGCCGCTGTCCTTGTCGGTGGTAACCTGGTAGCGCTCCATGACCCACTCGATGGCAGGCTTGCCATTGACGACATATTGCAAGGCCTCGGGCGGGATGCCTTGAAGCGTGAGGTGCCCGTTGTAGATGATGGCACTCTTGTCGGTCTTGCTCGGGTAGCGCATTTTCACCACACGCCAGTCCTCGACGGTAGAAGTGATGACTTCCTGCAAGGGATAAGGCTCAATCGTTTCGTAGTGCAGGTGCAGATCGGCCAGCGCCCGACCGGCTTTGCTGAACGCCCAGAAGTCTTCCACCGTGGCTGGTCGCGGGATACGCGGCAGCATCTTGCGCAGATCAACGGCGAATTTGGCCCGGTAGTCCGGCGCATGCAGGATGCCATAGACGTGATAGAACAGGTCTTCCTTGGTGATGGACTCATCGCCATAGGCCGCCCGGTAATCGGCCAGCGCCGCATCGGTAATGGCGTCGCGCCGCACATAGCCGTCGGCATCCGGCTGCGCCTGCTCTGCTCCGAAAATATCTCCGTTGCGCGGCTGCGTGTCAGTGGCCTTCTCGTGGACGTAGAGGGGGAAGCATTGGCCCTTGGAGATCACTTCCAGGTCGGGCAGGGTATCGACCATCAGACAGGAGAACTCCTTGCTCGAACCCACCCCGGTCACCGAGATGGCGAGGTTGTGGTGGCGGGTTGAGGGGAAGAGTTTTTCCTTGAATCGATGGTTAAATTGCGGATCGTAATAAATCCACGCCTTGCAGAACGGACGGTAAACCGACACCCCGATCTTCGCTTCATCAAAGGTACCGTATCGAATCCGCGTCAGGTCGGCAATCAATCCGCTGGTCCACTTGATCTTCTTCGGATCGGTGTCAATGAGCCTCTGGGCTGTCTTTTCTGCGTCTTTTCCTGCAGCACGGCATTGCTCTCCAAACGCGGCAACCTGGCTGTTGTAGAAGTCGATCATGCGGCGCATGTTGGCTTCCAGCGCCTTTCGAGAGAAGTTGTAAACCCAGTCGTCGCGGTTCGTCTGAACACCATTGGACCGGGTCACAAAAATCGCCTTCGGATCATCGTTGAGCGCCACAAACCCCTCGAACTCTGGATTACGCTGGTTGATCCAGTCGCCCGCCTCATTGGGTTGGAGCCTCTGCCAGGGGATGGACTCGATGGAGCCGAATTGGGCGATCCTGGCGAGCTTTTCTTCCCGGTCGAGATAGTCGCCAATGTCATGATAGTTCAGCACGCACTCGCCCTGGTGCGCCGGATCCTTGACCAGCACCACGATGGCCACGGTGTTGCGTGAGCCTGAGCCAAAAATTTTGCCGCCCTCGCGCCGTGAGAGTTCGCCAGAGGTACGTTGATTGCCCCGCAGGTTGAACACATACAGATGGCTGAACTCCTGCGTCAGGCATTTGCGCAGGCCGTCGGTGGTGTTGCCGTCGATGAACGATCCGTTGGTCACAAAGGCCACCACGCCTTCTTTGCCGATGCGGTCTGAGGCCCAGCGCAGAGCCTTGATTTCCGAGGCGTAGAGGCTGTTCTTGTTGGTCGCCGTGGATTGCGCCGCATAGGTCCTGGCGATGCGCTCATCGAGCTTGGGATACTTCTGGTTCTGGTTGTTATCGTTGGCATTCTCTTGCCCGACTGAATACGGCGGGTTGCCCAGCACCACGCGGATGGGCTGGCGTTTTTGCCGTTCCACGCGCTCGGTGTTTTCCCTGGAGAAACCGCCATCCAGATCACCTTGTTCAGATTCGTTGAGCTGGAAAGTATCGGTGAGCACGATACCTTCGAATGGCAGATATTGCCCAGCCTTGGCATGGAAGGCACTCTCGATGTTGACCGCCGCGATGTAATAGGCCAGCAGCACAATTTCGTTGGCGTGCAGCTCGTGCTGGTATTTGTGCAGCAGGTTTTCGTCGCGGATCAGGCCCGATTGCAGCAAGCGCACCAGAAAAGTGCCGGTGCCGGTAAAGGGATCGATGATCTGCACGCCCCGGTCACTGACGCTGGCCTGAAAGTGGCGGCGCAGCGCGGCGTCCACGCTGTGAACGATGAAATCCACGATCTCGACGGGCGTATAGACGATGCCCAGCCGATCGGCCATCTTCGGGAAGGCGTTGTTGAAGAACGTGTCGTACAGATTCTTGATCACGTCCTGGCGCGATTTGTCGCTCTTGGCGAGTGACACGCGCTCGCGCACGTTGTCGTAGAACTTCTCCAGGCCCTCGACCTCGGCATCGACCTCGTGCTTGTCCATCATGTCGATGATACGCTGCATGGCCTGCGAGATCGGGTTGTCTCGGGTGAGAGCATGACCCTCAAACAGCGCATCGAACACCGGGCGAGTGATGACGTGCTGCACCAGCATGTCGATGGCTTCTTCCTTTGAAATCGAGGGGTTGATGTTTTTGCGCAGCCCGTTGAGGTAAGCATTAAAAGCTTGCTCAGCCTCGTGCTTGGCCAGCAAGGCGCGAATGCGGGCTTCCAGACGCCCGGCAATCTGGGCCACGTCCTTGGCCCATTCGCTCCAGTATTCCCGATCTCCCAGCTTCTTCGGGACGGCGGCATAGACCGCCTTCTCGATCTTGTCGATGGGGATCAGGGGAAAGTCGATGACGCCCTGCGTCCCGCCCGATCCAGAATCGCTTTTGCCCTTCGCGTTCGGATCGCGGTGAATTTTGATGCGGCGACGGAACTCCGCCTCGTCCACTAGGCGCTCATCGTGGGCGCGCAGAGCCTTGATGACCTTCCAGACGCCCTTGAACTGAGGATCGTCCTCGATGTAGCGGTTGTAGTCCTGGACCTTGGACGTGGGGATCGAGACGGGCAGGATGATGTAGCCGAAGGTTTTCCCCGGGGCCTTGCGCATGACGCGCCCGACGGACTGTACGATATCCACGATGGATTCGCGGGTATCGAAGAAGACCACGGCGTCCAGGGCTGGCACGTCCACACCCTCCGACAGACAGCGGGCATTGGACAGGATTCGGCACTCGCCTTCCGCGATCTCGCCGCCGGTCTCCCCTTTCAGCCAGTCCAGGTGCTTCTTGCGTTCTGCCGCGTTCATTCCTCCGTCTACATGCCGGAGGACGCAATCGACCATGCCGTGCTGCTCTGCTCCGGGGGATTCCTGGTAGAGCCGTACCAGGTCGGAGAATATCTCCACCGTCTGCTTTGAGGCTTCGATGGACTTGGAGAAAGCCACGGCGCGGCGCATCGGATTCCGGTCATCGTCGATGTCACGCTGCGTCCCGTCTTCCTCTATGGACTTCAGGCCCTGCTTGGATAAGCCCTTCCAACTGCCGATGATTTTGGTGGCGAAGGCGATATCGATGGCTTTCTTGTCGTCGATCTTGTAGGCGGCGTTATAGGAGTTGGACAGTTGCGCCATGCGCTCCTCGTCCACGGCGACGATGATTACCTTGTACTCGGACAAGAGATTGCGGTCGACCGCATCACCAAAGCCCAGACGATAGAACTGCGGCCCGAAACGGTCCTCGTCGTCCATAGAGTACAGGATGGCTTCTCTCTCCTCGGCCTTGGTCTTGGTCGCGTCGTTGTAGATGCGGGGGGTGGCGGTCATGTAGATTCGTTTCTTTGCCCGGATCAGGTCGTTCCGGTGGACCTTGGTGAAGTCGGATACAGCCTCGCCCGGCAGGGTCAGTCCCGTGGTGCGATGGGCTTCGTCGCAGATGACGAGATCGAAGTCATCGAGCGCCCCGATGCGCTGGGCATCAATCACCGTCTGAATCGACTGATAGGTGGAGAACACCACGCGCCGGCGGTCCCCCGATGCCCGTTGCATGGCCTGGGCGAGCTTTTCCGGATCGGTCGTGGCGGGATAGGCCAGATCCTTGGTACGCAGGTCCTCTTCCTCCCGGCCCACCTTGGTATCGGAGCACACGACAAAGGCATGGAAGGGATCGGAGGCCTCGGCGGTCCATTCCCGCAGGGTCTGGGCCACCAGGTAGATCGAAGGGGCCAGAAACAGGATACGCCCCGTGCTAGGTACGGTTTCCTCGGCGAGCCGCAAAGCGGTGAAGGTCTTTCCCGTACCGCAAGCCATGATGAGCTTGCCCCGGTCGTGGGTCTCGAAGCCCTGGATGACCGCTTTGATAGCTTCCTTCTGGTGCTCGCGCAGGACCTTCTTGGGACGCAGCACCATCTGCTGCGGTATCTCGATGCGAAACTGGGACCAGTCGATTGGGCTGTCGGCCAGCTCATCAAGGTAGAGGGTGCCCACCGGCACCCCCTGGTCGCGGATCACCTCTTCAGCGTTTCGGCCCCATTTCTCGGTGGTGGAGACGATCAAGCGGTACGCAAAGGTCCGCTCCTGACCATCGATGGGAAACTGTTTACTGGAATCGGCCAGAAAGGAGCTGATGTGCTCTTTCTTGAGCGTGGAGCCGGGATCGTAGAACTTGCACTGGATGGCCCAGTAGTCCCCATCCGAGGTCCGGGCCACGAGATCGATGCCGGTATTATCCTGCTTCCAGTGAGCGGGCCGATCGGGCCAGTCCCCATAGAGCCACACCTCCTGGATCTGGTTGGCGTACTGGGGGTCAGTCTTCAGGAACTGGGCAATCATCTTCTCGAAGAGCTTGCCCTTCTCCAGTTCGTCGCGGGACAGCTGGCGGTAGTGATCCAGTATGGTGTGGAGGCTGGTCATGGCATGATTCCGTTATTTGTTATTTATCGTTCTTCGCATATTTTATCTTTCTTCGCAGACAGAATGGCGGCTGCATCCGGGCGACAACCCGCGAGGAAGGCCATCATTTCCGTGGCGTCCTTCGAGAGATAGAAGCGCACCATTTTCTCGTTGAATTCCTGCGCCTCGGCGGCGGGTACGCTGATCGCGTCAATGCCGTGGGACATGAGCACGCCGTTCATCATGAAGCGTGACGTGCGCTTATTGCCGTCGAAGAAGAACTGCTGCAAGGTACCAAACAGAAGGAAGGCTGTTGCCTGCTCGAACGACCGCGCCCGCTTGCAAGGCTGAAACTCCCTCACTAAATATACGGTTTAGTTGCGGTGCGCCGGGCAGCGTCGGCAGCGGGGTATAGCGCCCGTGCTCGCCAAGACTAACGTCCAGGGTGTAGTTCGTCTACTGACCTTCGCCTCGGAACACGCCCCATTCCACGGCTTCCTTGCGGGCAACGATGCCGTTCCATTCGATAAACACGGTTTTTGTGAGGGGACCCGTCATGCAGACGATCCCCTACGGCCCGCTTCCGCGTCTCGCGCTCGCGCGCATCTCGACCTATGCTGTCATGGTATCTGCTCAACCCCTGGCCGGAGAGCGGTTTGCGGATTGGGTAGAAAAGTACTTGACATGACCACGGGGGCCACGATTCAAGCTTCGGGTGCCCCAGTTCCCTGCCCTCAATGATCTATCGCCTGCTGAGAAGGACGGGCTGATCCGCGCGCTCTGGTCGCAGGTCCATGCGTTGACGGCGCGGGTAGCGGAGTTGGAGGCCAAGCTGGGGGAGCCGGCGAAGACTTCGGGCAATTCCAGCCTGCCGCCGTCGCGGGACAAGAAGGCCAACGGTGCGGACAAGCTCAAGCGTGCAGGCCCGCGGCAAGGTAGCCTGGGCTGCAAGGGGGGTGGTCGGACGTTGACGGCGAACCCCGACGAGACGGTGATCGCCCGGCCGATGTGCTGCGCGCAGTGCCAGGCGGCGTTTGCCGCCGCCAATCACAAGCTGATTGATCGCATTGACAAGATCGAATTGCCGCAGGTGGTTCCGGTGGTCACCCGGGTGGAGCTTTACGCTGGGCGGTGCCAGGCCTGCGGCGCCACCACGCTGGCGCCGCTGCCGGAGGGGTTGGAGCAAGGCAGCCCGTTCAGCATCAACATCGTGACGCTGGCGCTGTATCTGCGCTTCACCCACGCCATCAGCTATCGGCGGCTGAGCCGGCTGATGCTGGAGTTGTTCGGCCTAGCCATCAGCGAAGGCGCGCTGGACGCCGCATTCCAGCGTGCCAAGCCACGCCTGGATGCCGAGGTCAGCGCGATCCTGGCCCGCCTGCGGCGCGCCCGCGTGGTTTGCTCGGACGAAACCAGTGTCCGGGTTGACGGCCGCACCTGCTGGAACTGGGTATTCCAGAACAGCGATGTGGTCATCCACGTCATCCGCCACAGCCGTGGCGCGGGTGTCGTCCGCGAGGTGATGGCCGGCCACCGTCCGGCGCTGTGGGTCTCCGACCTCTACAGCGCCCAGCAAGGACATGCCGCCGACTGGCAGATCTGTCTGGCGCATCAACTGCGCGACTGCCAATTCGCCATCGAGGCGGGTGACACGATCTTCGCGCCGCGCATGAAAATGCTGCTGCTGCGGGCCTTCGTGCTGGCCCGGCGGCGGCATCACCTGGCTGAAACCACCCGCCGCCAATATCGACAACGGCGGGAACGCGAACTCGGCAAGGTGATGGCGCTGGCGCCGGTCACCCTGGATGGCAAGCGGCTGCGAAAGCGATATGGCAAGGTCCGCGCTCACTTGTTCACCTTCCTCGATCAACCCGAGGTCGCTCCCGACAATAACAGCAGTGAACGCGAACTGCGGCCGACCGCTACCTACCGCAAGGTCACCGGCGGGTTCCGCTCCGACTGGGGGGCTGACCTGTTCGCCGGATTCCGTTCCGTCCTCGGGACCGCCTCCCGTCGGGGAATCGACGCCTATCAGGCCATCAAAATGACCCTACAGGGAAAATCCGTGCTCGCACCAGGTTGAGCAGATACCCTATTTCGTCTTCTTTGCTCCCGGCTCGGCAAGCCTCGATCCGCCCGCGCGCACGGTGGTGGCGGATGCTGCGGCCTATGCCAAA
>Ga0080006_1147751_pt1 | contig 68435 bp, 69 predicted proteins | sample RS3BMetagenome_FD_69209 | JGI IMG/M metagenome (GOLD analysis project Ga0080006, IMG submission 69209) | Ferric oxide microbial mat and aquatic microbial communities from Rainbow Spring, Yellowstone National Park, USA - RS3B (SPADES... ... | reverse complement strand
CCATCGTCATCGAAGACCTCAACGTCGCCGGGATGCTGGCGAACCGGCATCTTTCCCGAGCAATTGCCGATCTCGGCTTCTACGAGTTCCGTCGGCAGTTGGAATACAAGACGGCGATGGCAGGCGGGACGTTGATCGTTGCGGACCGCTGGTTCCCGAGCAGCAAACTCTGCTCGGTTTGTGGCGTGAAGAACGAGACGCTGCAATTGAGCGAACGAACCTGGACGTGTGCATCGTGCGGCGCGTCCCACGACCGCGATACGAACGCGGCGCGCAACCTCGCGCGATACCCGGAGAGTTGGGCCGGGTTAGCCTGTGGAGCCGAAGGCGCTGGCCGTCGTCATCAGACGACGGTGCAGCCGGCGGCGTAGAAGCAGGAAGATTTGTCCATACAAATCACAACGGTTGCTATCAACGAGCCCCGGCCCACGCAACCTGGGCGATCCTTCCGAGCCCTACGACGGCGGCAGCGACCACGGCGAGCGCGAGCACGGCTCCGAGGCGATTCCCGTAGAGGACGGCCCCCGTTCCAAAGAGCAGGCCGTAGATCCCCAGGAGGCCGAGAACCCAGCCGGCGATGGCGAGGGTCGGGCGATCGGCGGCGGGTGAAGTGAGGTCCGCAGCGACGGCACGCCACCCCGGCCCGCCCGGGCGTACCCGCTCGCAGAATCGGCGCAGCACCGCGCGATCGACGGGAGGCGTGAGGAAGGTCACGGCCAGCCATGCCGCCGTCGTGAGGCCGACGCTCCACAGGAGTCCGGTGGCGGGATCGATCGGAACGCCGCGGGCATCGAGCACGCGCTGCGCGACCGCCACGACCAGCGAGGCGCACATCGCGGCGATCTCGCTCCACGCATTGATGCGCCACCAAAACCAGCGCAGCAGGTAGATGAGCCCGGTCCCCGCACCGATCGAGAGCATGAGATCGAAGAACGCCTTCGCGGTTCCCATCAAAAACGTGACGCCGATGCCGCAGAGCATGAGCAGCGCGGTGACCCACCGCCCCGCGATCACGTAATGCCGTTCGTCGCGGCCGGGACGGATGAAGCGCCGGTAGAGATCGTGGACGAGATACGACGTCCCCCAATTGAGGTGCGTCTCGAGCGTCGAACGATAGGCCGCAAAGAGTCCCGCAACCATGAAACCGGCAAAGCCTGCCGGTAGAAACGTGAGCATCGCGGGGTAGGCGATATCGTTTCCGAGCAGCGACGGCTGCACGGCCGGAAAGCGAGCGTGAATGGAGGCGAGCGTCGGGAAGACGATCGTCGAAGCGAGTGCGACGAGAATCCACGGCCACGGCCGCAGCGCATAGTGCATCGCTTGGAAGAGCAGCGTTCCCCACTGCGCGTCGCGTTCGCTCCGCGCGGCGAGCATGCGCTGTGCGACGTAGCTGCCGCCGCCCGGCTCGGCGCCCGGATACCAGACCGACCACCACTGCACCGCCAGCGGGATCACGAAGATCGCCGCCGCCGTCTTCCAGTCGTGGAAGTTCGGCAGGATCGCCAGCATACCCGGATGCGCGGCGCGCACCTGCGCGAGCAGTCCGTGCAATCCGCCGACCTGCGGCAGGTGGATCGCAACGTAGGCCGCGGCGATCGCACTGGTCATCGTGATGCAGAACTGCAGCAGATCGGTGACCATGACGCCCCATAGTCCGCCGACGGCCGCGAAGAGAATCGGCACGAGGCCGCAGGCGGCCAGCGTCAGCCACTCCGGCCACCCGAAGAGCACCGAGGCGATCTTCGCGGCGGCGAGATTCACCGACGCGATGATCACGCAGTTGAAGAACAGCCCGAGATAGACGGCCCGGAACCCGCGCACGAACGAGGCTTCGCGTCCGGAGTATCGCAGTTCGTAGAATTCGAGATCGGTGAGGACGCCGCTGCGCCGCCACAAACGAGCGTAAAAGAAGACGGTCGTCATTCCGGTGAGCAGGAACGCCCACCAGACCCAATTCTCGGCGACCCCGCCGTCGCGCACCAGGTTCGTCACGAGGTTCGGCGTGTCCGTACTGAAGGTCGTCGCGACGAGCGAGATGCCGATCAGCCACCACGGCGCTTGTCGGCCCGCCGCGAAGAACTCCGCCGTATTCTTGCCCGCACGCCGCGCGAGCACCACCGCCGGTACGAAGGTAACGGCCAATGAGAGCGCGACGATCACCCAGTCGAGCGCGGTCAGATGCACGACGCCACGGTTCGCCGCGCGCGCACGCGCGCCTTGCCGCCGGGCACTTGCCGCCGGCCGCGATGCGCGCAGAAGACGGCGGGAGGAATCACGTGCTCGCACTCGCCTTCTCCGCAACGATGATCGGCGTCGACGGTCACCTCGTGCGCGTCGAGGCCGACAGCGCCCCCGGAACGCCCGGACTCGCGATCATCGGGTTACCCGATCGCGCGCTCAACGAAGCACGCGATCGCGTGCGGACCGCGATCCATCATTGCGGATACGTGTATCCTGCAGGGCGCCTCCTCGTGAATCTCTCGCCCGCCGATTTACGCAAGGAAGGCTCGGCCTTCGACCTCGCGATCGCGCTCGCATTGCTCGCACTCGACGAGCAAGTGGATCGCGCGGCGTTGCGGCGTTTCGTCGCGCTCGGCGAGATCGCACTCGACGGTGCCGTGCGGCCCGTTGCCGGCATCCTTCCGATGGTCGCGGGCGCGCGCGACGCCGGGTTGACCGCCGCACTCGTTCCGCGCGAGAACGGGGACGAAGCCGCGCTCGTGGACGGTATGGAGATCTATGCCGTCCGCACGCTGCACGAAGCGGTCGGGACCATCCTCGGAAACGGCGCGACGTACAAGCACGACCCCAGCGACGATGGCCGCGTGCTGCACGCCGATCCGTCACTGCATGGCGATCTCGCGGACGTACGCGGGCAGTGCGCCGCCAAGCGCGCGCTCGAGATCGCCGCTGCGGGCGGGCACAATCTGCTGTTCGTCGGGCCGCCCGGCTGCGGCAAGACGATGCTCGCACGCCGCCTGCCGTCGATTCTCCCGCCGATGGACGCGCGCGAAGCGCTGGAGGTTACAAAAATCTACAGCGTCGCGGGTCTGCTTCCGCCGGGAAGCGGCATCGCGCGTGCCCGTCCGTTTCGCGCCCCACACCATACCGCCAGCCGCATCGCGCTTGCCGGTGGCGGCGCGCGCATACGCCCCGGCGAGATCACGCTCGCCCACAACGGCGTCCTCTTCCTCGACGAGCTTCCGGAGTTCGGGCGCGCGAGCATCGAGGTGATGCGCCAGCCGTTGGAAGAGGGTCTCCTCACCATCGCCCGGGCGGCAGGGCACGTCACCTATCCCGCGCGCTTTCAACTGATCGCCTCGATGAATCCCTGCCCGTGCGGGATGCGCGGCGTACGCGACGCGGCGTGTCGCTGCGACGATGCGGCGGTCGCGCGCTATACCGCCAAGATCTCGGGGCCGCTCCTCGATCGCATCGACCTGCGCGTCGAACTCGGGCGCGTGCGCTTCGACGAGATGATCTCACGGCAACGCGCAGAGAGCTCGAGCACCGTTCGCGAGCGCGTCTACACCGCACGAGAACGCCAGCGGCAACGCTTCCAGGAGGCACCTTTCTCTTGCAATGCCGCGGTACCGGGAGACGCCGTCCGGCGGTGGTGCACGCTCGATCCCCCGGCAACCGAACTCCTCGCCCGCGCCGCGGAGCGCCATCGCTTCTCCGCCCGCGCACTCGACCGCATCGCGCGCGTCGCGCGTACCATCGCCGACCTCGCCGGCCGCGAGCAGGTCGGTGCGGACGACGCCGCAGAAGCCCTCCACTACCGCACGCTCGGGTGATCATGCGCGACACACGCGCGCATCCGCTCGCTGCACCCGACGTGGAGGCGGAGCGTTACGGTGAGGCGAGGCCGGGGATCGTGAAGGCGACGATCTCGTGTTGCTCGCGGTGGTTCGTCCAAAAGCGCTTGCCGTCGAAGGCGAGCGCACGCGCTTGGAAGGGAACGCGCGCGAGGTCTTCGACGACCAGCGTTCCGCTGCGGGCATCCACGCGCGTCACGTAATAGTCGTTCGTGGATTCGTCGTCGGTCGTCAGTAAGTAGAAGCGCCCGTTGACGATCACCTGGCCGCAGATGCCGTGCGGAACCTCGATGATCGTCCCGACATGGCCGTGCTGATCGAGCGAGAGGATGCGTTTGTTGTACCACTGGCTGACGTAGAGCCGATCGCCGTCGAAGCCCAACTGCGACCCCGTTCCCTCGGGACACGGAATCACGTGGTTGCTGCGGAACCCGTGACCGGGAATGAAGGTGTGGATTGCGCGATCGTCGTTGTCGTCGGCGATGATCGCGAAGATCTCGTCGCCCGCGACGGTGATGCCGAAGATCGGCCCCGGTGCCTGCGCTTCGCTGCGCACCGTCCAGCGCGCGCTGTCGATCTCGTAGAGGCGATGGGTGGCCAGCGACCCCATCCAGAGCGTCTCGCCGTCGCAGGCCAGGGCCTGCGGGCGCGGCGCGGGCGAGGGAAGGCGCAGGAGCTCTTCGACGTCGTGCATGTCGTCCTAATCCGCCTTCGCGGCGTGCAACCCTCCAGGGCCCGTCACGCCGGCCCTTCCTGCTGCGGTGCGCCCAGGAGGCGCGGCACCGTACGCCCGTCGAGGAAGACGCCGAGCTCTGCGGGCGAGAACTGCACGCCGCTCCAGAACGGCCCGAACTCGCCGTAGCGCGCGCTAGCCTCGTCGAACCGCATCTCGTAGACGAGTTTCTTGAAGACCAGTGGATCGTCGGCGTAGAGATCGACGCCCCACTCGTAGTCGTCGTAACCGATGGAGCCGGAGATGACCTGTGTGACGGCTCCCTGATACGAACGCCCCACGACGCCGTGCTCGCGCATCATGCGCGCGCGCTCCTCATACGGCGTCGCATACCAGTTGTAGCGCTCGCCGCGGCGCTTGTTCATCGGGTAGAAGCAGGCATAGCGCCGGCGGGGGATGCGCGCCCAGCGCCGCCGCGCGACGTAGGGATTCTCCGCCTCCGCACGCACGGCGGCATCGAACGCCGCGACCCATGCCTCCGACCCGGGCTCCAACCCTTGCTCGCGCAGGCGCGCGTGGATCTTTCCCGTCGCCTCGTACAGGCCGAGCTCCAGGACGGAGACGTACGAATCGCGCGGTTCGAGCGCCTCGCGCAGGCCGAGCGTATCGAAGCGCGCCTGGGCCGCGACGAGGTCGTCGTATGCCCGCGCGTAATGCGTGAGCATGAGATCGCCTTTGTGACCGACGAGCGCAACCAGTCCGACGTCCGCCGCATCGGCACTCGCCAGCTCGTCGAAGAAGGCTCGCGCCTCGTCGACGAGGCGCACCGCCTCGGCCGGCTCGCGCCGCAGCCACGCGCGCCGATCGACGGCGAAGATCCGGTGGAGGATCCACCATCCTTCGACGGATTCGGGAACGGCGGGATTGCGCATCGTCAGCGGGCGGACGAGCGAACGCGGGCGGATTCCATGCGCTCGCGCTCGGCTTCGACCTCGGCGGCCAGCGCATGTGGATTCTCCCGATACTTCGCCCACAACTGCGGCATCTGGACGATATCTTCCAACACGCGGGCATAGACCGCATTGACCGGAGTCGCAACGCCGAGCCGCGCGCCTTCTCGGGCCACCGCGCCGTTGAGAACGCTCACCTCGCTGCGATGCTTGCCGGCACGCAGGTCGAGCAGGAGCGACGGCGGTTTGTTGCCGCGACCGTGTGCGATCCGATGGCCGAGCATCAGACAGCCGACCTGCAGCGGCATCGTGCTGAGCGTCATCAACGCACGGACGGGATACCGCGGAAGATCGACGGGAACGACCTTCAAGCGCCGCATCACCGCGCGCACCTCGCGCAGCATGAGGATCTCCAGCGGGAAGACGGCATCGTAGTGCACCAAGCGATCCGGCAAGACGTTGAGGATCGCGCAGGCGGCGTTCGCCAGGACGTTGAGTGAGAGTTTACTCCACTTGAGCGCACGCCAGTCTTCGATGACCCAGACGGGCATGCCGGTGCTCGCGAAGGTCGCGACCAACCAGTTGTAGGCATTGCGTCCCATCGGCGAGAGGGCCAGACCGCCGGCGCCCGCCGCGCCCGCATTGCCGTCGCGATCCCGCCCCACCGGCACGGTCAGCGCCGCTGCGACAACGTTGTCCGCCCCGAACGCCTCCGCCAGCAACTCCTCGTTGCCGATCCCGTTCTGCGGCGTCACGAAGACGCACGTCTGCGGATTGCGAATCGCCGCGCGCAGCGTCGCGATCGCACCGGGCGTGTCGTACGCCTTCACCGCGACGATCGCGACGTCCGCATCCACGGGCGTGATCGCGGCCAGATCGCGCGGCGCGTAGATGACGTCCACCCCGATGCGTTCCAGCTCGGCGCCCAGGAACGACCCCACGGCACCCTTGCCGACGATATAGACCTTCACGATGCGACTCCCGTACTGCCGAAACCGTTCGCGCCGCGGACCGTCACCGGCAGGTCGTCGGCGAGATGGAAGCGCGCGCGCGCCACCGGCGCCACGACCAACTGCGCGATGCGATCGCCCCGGCGGATCACGGCCGGTTCGTCTCCGAGATTCACCAGCAAGACGAAGATCTGCCCGCGGTAGTCGGCGTCGATCGTCCCGGGCGCATTCAAGCACGTCACCCCGGATCGCCAGGCAAGCCCGCTGCGCGGGCGAACCTGCGCTTCGTAACCCGGCGGTAAGGCGATGGCGAAGCCCGTGGGGACGAGCCGGCGCTCGCCGGGCATGAGCACGATCTCGCCGTCGATCGCGGCGCAGAGATCGGCGCCGGCGGCCGCCTCGCTCATGTACGCAGGGACGGGGAGATCGGCGCCCTCCGGAAGACGGTGGAGCGCGACGGGGAGTTCTTCTCGCATCCGATCTTACTTAGCCCGCAAGGCGGCAACTTCTTTCGAAAAACTCTCCGCATCGCGAAAATTTCTGTACACGCTCGCAAAGCGGATGTAGGCGACCTGGTCGAGGTCGCGCAGCCGGTCCATCACCTTCTCGCCGATCGCCGACGAGGTGATTTCGCTATCACCGCGCGCGAAGAGCTCTCGTTCCACATCGGCGACGAAGGTCTCCATCTCGGCTTCGGAGACCGGACGTTTCTCACAGGCCTTCCGCAGGCCAGCGAGCAACTTCTCGCGGCTATACTGCTCGCGACGGCCGTCACGTTTGACCACGTACACGCGCGGCGTGTCGATACGCTCGTAGGTGGTGAAGCGATGGCGGCAACTCGGGTCGAGGCATTCGCGCCTCCGCCGGACGACGGTCTCATCGTCGCGGGAATCGATCACCCGGGTGTCGCTCTTACGGCAGCTCGGACAGATCAGCGGCCAGCCCCTCGCAGTCGGTTCCCCACATGTAGTGGCTTTCTCCATTATACGCCACTATCGGTATGCCTGGCAAAAAGATCCCGGTCGCGGCTCCGGCCGCACGTCCACGGAGAGGCGTCGTCGCCGACCGAGGGGAGGCGAGCGCTCCTCACGAACGATACCGTACGAGCCGAACGGTCACGCCGCAGGAGGCGCCGATGCGACGGTACAGGTGGTTGTCTTTCATCACTGCGGTAGGCACTGCCGCCGCAGTCGGCTGCGGCGGAGGTGGTTCCGGTGCGCCGCCGGTGCCCGCTACTGCCGGCAATCCGCCGGGAGCGATGACGAACGCACGCGTCAGCATCGTCATCCCGCTGAGCGGGCCGGCATCGCAGCGACACCCCGCGTATGTCTCCCCGAGCACGCAGTCACTCTCGGTGACGGTCGCGAGCGTGAATGGCGCGACACCCTCACCGCAGGCGTCTCCGGTCGTCATTCCGCTCACCACCAGCGGCACCAACGCCCCCTGCACGACGACGTCCCAAGGCCTGTCTTGTACCGTCACGGTGCAAGTACCGATCGCCAAAGCGGTCGTGCTGCTGATTCAGACGTACGCCTCCACGAACGGCACCGGGACACCCCTCTCGACGGGGAGCTCGCCGGCCGTCGATACGACGCAGCCGAATGCCGCCTTCAATCTGACGCTTGGCGGCATCCCGAACACGATCACCATCAGCGGCGCCGGTTTGAGCTCCGGCGGCACGATCTCGTTTCCGGCCGACAACACGACGCATACGCTGACCCTGCAGATCAGCGCCAAGGATGCTGCGGGCAATACCATCATCGCGCCGGGGTCATTCGCGACGCCGATCATGCTCAGCGTCGTTACGTCGCCAGCAGGTGCGTCGTCGCACATCACCCTGTCGCAAACGACGATCACTTCTCCCGGCCCATCGGGTGGCAGCACCGCGGTGACGGTGACCTACGACGGATCGCCCGCACTGACGAGCGCAGCGGTCACCGCATCCGCCGGATCCGCGTCCTCGGTCGTCTCCGTCAATCCGCTGATCGTCAGCCCGACCGGGCCGCAAACGCTCTACGTGGGGCAGACGACGCCGCTGACGCTGACGGTCAGCGAGGCGGGGTACGGCGGTGCGTTCACCGTGACGGGGACGGGCAGTCCTTCGTCTCCCCTCCTCGTCGTGACGTGCTCTCCGAGTTCGTGCAGTCCGACCTCGCCCGGTGGCTCCGTTGCGATCACGTTCGTACCGGCTGCAGCAACCTCGGGGGCAACGCTCGCAGTGCAAGATGCGAGTGGTACGGCGATCTCCATCCCCTATACCGTGACCTCCACGAGCGGCGGCATCACCGTCCCAACAAAGGCTCCCGCCATGTTCGATATGTTGCTGCCCGGGACGCTCGACGTGAACCCCAGCGACATCGAAATGGGACCGGATGGGAAGACGATGTGGGTAGCGCTCAGAAACCCCAATCCATCGACCCCTCAATTGGCGAGCTTCACGCCGACACAATGCACTCCCACATCATGCACGATCAATGATTACAGTCTTACGTTCGGATCGAACTGGATCGTCGGAAGCGCAGCGCTCATCTCTTCCGGCAATAATCTTTTGGCAGTGGCCGGCTACTCATCGTCCGGTACCGGTCCGGCAATGCCGGGCATCGCCCTTATCACGACACCTTGCTCGGCTTCTTGTCAGGCGACCTCGTTCGTCCCACCTCTGATTTCTCCGACCCCCGTGCCGAACTCTCTCGTACTCGCACCCGACGGCAATCTCTACGTCGGCGAATCGCCATACGCGGGAGGAACTGCGTCCATTGAGGAAATCCAAGGACCAGCGCTCACGACGACGCCCCAATACCTGGACTTGGCGATGCCCTCGACGCCGAAGAAACCAATTCCATCGAGCCTCATCGTAGGCCCCGACGGCAACCCATGGTTCCTTGATTCGGCAAACGGATACATTGGAACCGTCGCCTCCGGGGTGGTCGTGGAGTTTGCGCTGAACCTCAGCCCGCCCCCCTCGTCGCTGTCCGGCATTGCAACCGGCAGCGATGGATTTCTCTACGTTACGGAGCCACCCGCGAACTCGAGCGCAAGTGGATCAATCGTCCGCGTCAACCCGACATCGTGTTCGGCTCCTACGGGCAACCTAGGAACATGTACCTCCGTCACGGCCGTGACTCTGCAGCCTCCCAGTGGGGTTACCATCAAACCCGCGCCATCCCGACTAACTGCCGGTCCGGATGGTAACGTTTGGTTCATTGACCCAGCGACGAATGCTGTCGGCGTCATCCTTCTCGCATCGTGCCCCACCCCATGCACCGCGCTAGAGTTTACCGTGCCGACACCTAATGCCGGACTTTCTGCAATCGCCGCGGGACCGGACGGCAATCTATGGTTCACGGAAACCACTCCGACCACATCCGGACTCAATGGTCGCGGCGGCATTGGGAGGGTGATTCCATGAAGCGGCACATGTATGTATCGAGCGGATTCGTCCGAGCCTGCGCCTTCTTCGTCTCGGGGGCACTCGCCGGGTGTGGTGGCACCGGGACCACGGTACCGAGTAGCGGGGGGTCGGCGCTGGCACCTCTGCGTATCGTGCTCCAAGTACCGCCGCTTATGAAGCAGTCTATCGCCCGCATTCCGAAGTACGTCTCTCCGGGGACCCAGGGATTGGGTATCGACTACGCCACCGGCAGCAACCCGACGTTCACTCCGTCGCAGATTCAGAGCCCGCCGGTCGCGTTCGATCTCTCGTCGTGCATCAACACCTCTCTTGTGAGCTGCACGTCGAATAGCGACGGTTCACACACCTACACGTTGACGGTGGCGATCCCGCCGTCGTCGAGCACGAACCCCTACACGCTGCTGGTGACCGCATGGGATGCGCCGCCGGGAACCGGAGGCTTTCCGACGAGCGCACACCAGCTCTCGCAGCAGACGATTTCCAACGTCTCGATCAATGCCGGTGCGCAAAATACCGTCTCGCTCTCGCTGAACGGCATCCCTGCATCCATCTCGCTGGTTCCGCTGCCGGCCCAGAGTCACGTCGTTCCATTTACCGGCACAGGTGGCTTCGGTTATGCCATCATCGGAAACGGCCCGGTCTTCTTCCAGGCGACGGCGCTCGATGCAGACGGTTTTCAGATCGTCGGCCCGGGCGCACCGTCCGTCACCATGAGCGATGGGACGGGAACGTTTACCGTTACGTCGTGCACGACGCCCGCGACGAATCCCGAACGATGCACGCTCGAGGCGATCTCGGTCTCGGGTACGGTCGTCAACAGCGGCGTCGGATTGACGCTCACGGCGACGCCGCCGTCCGGTAGTGGTCTCAGTCCCCTGATGTTGACGACCACGGTGTACCCGATTCAGGAGCTTTGGATCACCCACGACGCCGGCACGCCCCCGTATGGTGTATTCGGATATCCGCTCTTCCCGCCGACCTTCCTCCCGCCAAACCAGCCGATTGATGCGTACATCGATAACGGCTCGCTCTGCGGAAGCACGACCGGAAACTGCGGGCTTACGTACCTCGCCTCCGATCCCATTCTGTCGGGGTCGAGTGCTCCGCTACTCTGGTTCACGTCGTCATACAACAACAGCTACGCACTCTACCCGTTGCCCGTACCGTCGTACGCCTTCGCCCCATCCGTGACGAGCCCGACGATCGGCCTGTCATCGCCACCGACCGCGATAGCCGCCGATGCCGCAGGCAACGTCTATGTCACGACAGCCTCCGGAGGCAGCGGCTCTTTCTACATCTACAATCCGGCGACATCGACCTCACCGCTCGTGACCTACAACCCCTCCCCCCCTCCGACGCCGATCAATTTGACGCTGACGATCGCACCGGCTGTTCCAGGAATTCCGACCGCGCTCCAAGGTACGCTATGGAGTAACCCCTACGGCAGCTGCGGTAATAGCCCTGTATCGGTATTTTCGCAATTCACCGGCGGCAATACCATGCCCGCGCAAATCCAATGCTCCAATATCACGGTTTCTTCGAGCCTCCAAAGCGCGCTATCCGGCACTACACTTTACCAATTGGCTTTTGATGAGAACGGATATCTCTGGTTCGTAACTGGCTCTTCGATCGTTGCCGCTTCCGTCTCGGGAACGCAATCAGCGATGACGCTCTCGCAAGTTGCAACGACTTCATGCCCTATAGCGTCCGGGACATCACCCTCCTATTCGTGCTCCACCAGCGGTGGTTTCGGCATCGCCGTGACCGGCAGCGGATCGTCCGAAGCTTGGCCCGTCGCCACCGGATTGTACACTCTCACACCATTCGTACTCTCTGCATCCGCAGGAACGATCACGATGGGAACTGCCACGGGCCTCCCACAAGCGGCATCTACGATCGTCACCCCGTAGCCCGTACGTCGCCGAGGCGATTGCAGACCCTATGACGGGCGCACGAAGAAATAGGTCGTCATCGCGAGGCCGATCGCGATGACCGACCACCGCACCAACCGCGAGGGCAAGAGGCGAAAGAACCGCGCACCGGCGTAGCCGCCGAGCATCGCGGCTGCGGCCATCGCGGCCGCGACCGGCCAACGCACGACGCCTGCGAGGGCGAAAGGGATCACCGCGATGCCGGTGATCGCGGTCGTGAGGATGTTCTTGACGCCGTTCATCTCGTTCATCGTGCGCAGGCCGGAGAAGGCGAGAACGGCAAGCGTCATGAGCCCGATGCCCGCCCCGAAGTACCCGCCGTAGATCGCGATCGCGAACTGCAAGGCGATTTGCCACGCCGTGAGCGGCGACGGTTGCGCGGCACCACCGCGCAGGCGTACGAGACGCGGCCCCGCGACGAACGCTGCCGTCGCCGCGAGGAGCAGCCACGGAATGAGGCGCTCGAAGAGATGCGGGGGCGTACGCAACAATAACACGGCACCGATCACCGACCCGACGAGTGCTGCCGGAAGTGCGTAGGCCACCAAGCGCCGGTGCGCGAGGATCTCTTCGCGATAGCCGTGCGCGCTGCCGAGCGTTCCGACCCACATGGCGACGTTGTTGGTCGCATTGGCGACGATCGGCGGAATGCCGACCAGCACCATCGTGGGGAAGCTCAGGAACGTCCCGCCGCCGGCGACGCTGTTGAGCGCGCCCGCGACGAAGGCCGCCGCAAGCAGCGCGGCCCAGGGATGCGCCTGCAGGATGGCTACTGTCCCGCGGCGCCGCTGCGCTCGCGCTTGGTGACGCGATAGACGCGGCGCACGTCCTTGAGGGCTTCCAATTTGGTGAGGAGGCGATGCAGATGCTCCAGATCGCGGATCTGCACCGTCAAACTCGTGACGGCCGTACCGTCCTTACGGACGCGCGCCGTCACGGAACTCACCTGCGTCTTCAGCTCGGAGAAGACCGCCATAATGTCTTGCAGGAGCTGCGGTCGGTCGAGGGCCTCGACTTCGATATCCACGGCATGCGTGACGTCGCCGTCACCGACCCATGCCGCCTGCAGGATGCGCTCCGGCGTGGCGTTCATGTATGCGACATTGGGGCAGTCGGCGCGATGCACGCTCACGCCGCGGCCGATCGTCACGTATGCCATGATCGGATCGCCGGGAACGGGGCTGCAGCACTTGGAGAGTCGCACCATGACGTCGTCCACGCCGGCGACGCGAATCCCCGTCTTGCGACGCAGTGCGCGGCGCACCGGCGCGCGCGGGATCTTCGCGATCTCGACGACGTTGGCGTGCTTGAGTTCCTCGCGGATGCGGTTGACGACGGCCTGCGCCGAGGCGTCGCCGAAGCCGATCGCCGCGAGCAGATCCGTCGGTGTCGCATAATTCATGCGCCGCGCGATGCGCTCGATCAGCTCGCCGCGCGCGAGATCCGGGCGTAGGTGTGCGCGTGCAAGCTCCGCCTCGAGCGCCTCCTGTCCGGCGAGGACGTTCTCCTCACGACGCTCGCGCCGGAACCACTGCTTGATCTTGTGTTTGGCGCTGTTCGTCTTGACGATCGAGAGCCAGTCGAGCGAGGGTCGGCCGCTCGACTTGTTGACGAGGATCTCGCAGATGTCGCCGTTCTGCAGCGTGTAGTCGAGCGGAACGATGCGCCCGTTCACCTTCGCTCCCACGCAATGATTGCCGACGTCCGTATGCACCTGATAGGCGAAATCGATCGGCGTACCGCCCGCCGGCATCGAGAAGACGTCGCCGCGCGGCGAAAAGACGAAGACCTGCGAATCGAAGAGATCGAGTTTAAGGTTCTCCATGAAGGCGCGCGAGTCGCGCATGTCCTTCTGCCATTCCAACAACGCGCGCAGCCAGGAGAGCTTGTTCTCGAACTGGTCGATCTTGCCGCCCTCTTTGTACCGCCAGTGCGCCGCGATGCCGTACTCGCAGGTCCGATGCATCTCGCGCGTGCGGATCTGAATCTCGAGCGGTTGGCCTTGCGGCCCGACGACGGTCGTGTGGAGCGACTGGTACATGTTCGGCTTGGGCATCGCGATGTAGTCTTTGAAGCGCCCGGGCAACGGCGTCCAGAGCGCATGGACCGCACCCAACGCCGCGTAGCAGTCCTTCACGGTCTCGACGATGATGCGAATCGCGGTGAGGTCGTAGATGGTCGAGAAGTCGCGCCCCTTCTTCATCTTCGCATAGATGGAATAGAAGTGTTTGGGGCGCCCTTGGATCTCGGCCTCGATCTTCAATGCGCGGAACTCGTCACGGATGCGCTCGATCGCCTCGCGCACGTCGTTCTCGCGTTCGGCGCGCGTCTTCGCAACCCGCTCGACGAGATCGCGGTATGCGTCGGGATCGAGGTAACGCAGGCACAAGTCCTCGATCTCCCACTTGATCTTCCAGATACCGAGGCGATGCGCGATCGGCGCGTAGATGTCGAGTGTCTCGCGCGCGATCGCCTGCTGTTTGGCCGGCGGCAGACTTGCCAGCGTGCGCATGTTGTGGAGGCGATCGGCCAACTTGATGATGATGACGCGAATGTCGCGCGCCATCGCCATGAACATCTTCCGCAGATTCTCGACCTGCGCGTCTTCCTTGGATTGGTAGGGGATGCGCGTCAGCTTGGTGACACCGTCCACCAACTGGGCGATCTCTTGCCCGAACTGTGCCGCCACCTCCTCCACGGTGACGGTCGTGTCCTCGACGACGTCGTGCAGCAGGGCGGCCGCGATCGTCTGGCGATCCATCTCAAGCTCGGCCAGGATCGCAGCGACGGCCAACGGATGCTCGATATACGACTCACCCGATGCCCTGCGCTGCCCCTCGTGCGCGCGGTGCGCCACCTCATAGACGCGCTCCAACCACTCCCCGTCCAGGTCCGGGTCGTAGGCACGTACGGCGGCGATGAGGTCGGCAATCGTCATAGGATAGTTTTTCTATCATGCCATACGTACCGCCGACAGGAAAAGGTTGCGAGCGGCAAGAGGCCAGTCCGCGGCGTTCCCTCCTCGCCGACTTCCGGGTTTCCACTTTCGGTTGGTGATCGGCCATCGCTCGTCGCGAGAACCGCTCGTCGCTTCGCCCTCCGGGCTCCGCTCCTGCTGCACCGCCTCCTCGCTCTCGCCGGTCGGTTCGGTCGTGGATACCTAGGACGAGAGCGTGTCGCGATACTGTATGAATTGAATGATGCCGTGGCCGTCGAGCGAGAAGAGCATGTAGACGGCGCCGTTCTCACAGAGCATGTGATAGACGTAGGTCACGGCCGTGGGGGGCAGCGCATCGACCTTTGCATAGTTGACGAAGACGGCGTCTTTGAGGGCCCCCAAGCGTGCGAGCTCGGAGGAGACCTTCTGCACCTGCTCGGCGCTCAGCGCATCGGCCATCTGCGGAACGTATCGGGAGCGATCGATGCTGCCGAGCTGCCAGGCAAGAAACTCGCGGCGTGCGATCGCGGCGATCGCCGGCGAGGGCTGCGGCAACGGAGCGTACGTCGGCGACGGAGTCGGCGTCGGGCGAGGCTTTCCGCCAAAGAGCGATGCTTGCGCGGGCGCCGCCGCACTCGCGATCGCAATCACCGTCCAGAGAATCAACGTAGCGCGTCGCATCCGGACCTCCTAATACTGAATGAACGAGACGACGTCGAAGCCCTGGATCGCCTCACGCCCCTTCAAGGCCGTCAACTCGATGAGGAAGGCGAAGGCGACGATCGTCGCTCCCGACCGATGGACGAGGCGGCGAACGGCCGCGGCGGTGCCACCGGTCGCGAGCAGGTCGTCCACGATCACGACGCGGTCGCTTCGCGAGAGTGCATCTTCGTGGATCTCGAGCGAACTGGTGCCGTACTCGAGTGCATACGACTCCGAGAGCTTGCTGTACGGCAGTTTCCCGGGCTTGCGCACCGGGACGAACCCGGCGCCGATCGCATAGGCGAGCGGTGCACCCAGCATGTAGCCGCGTGCCTCGATCCCCACGACCCGATCGATCCCGCGATCGCGAAAGCGTTCGACGAAGAGGTCGACCGCCGCACGAAACCCTTGCTTGTCGCCCAACAACGGGGTAATGTCACGAAAGAGGATCCCGGGTATCGGGAAATCCGGGATCGTGCGAATCAGGCGTTCGATGTCCACGGGCCGGGTGGTTCGCGCAACGCATGGTGCGGGCCTTTCGTTACCGAGGCGGAGAACTCCGGATGAAGGAGAGAGGCATGAAGAAACGAGTGGCAGCCGCGCTGCTCGCGGCGGGAACGTTGGCAGCGACCGCCGTTCCCGCGCTCGCGAACGGCGCTGCGAGCACCCGCAACATCCTGCTGCTGGGCGGTGCCGCAGCGGTACTGATTCCCAACTACAACCACAAAGTTCGCGAGAAGCGCGCCGAGCAGCGCATCGTGGTCCGCCGTCAAGAAGCGTACCGCGACTGGTTCTACCACAAATACGGCTACTACCCGACGTACGAACAATTCAAGCAATGGTACGTGCAAACGTACGGAACCGATCCGGGCGGAACGCGCTGACGCGTTGACGCACAGGCACGACATCGAGCCATCCACGCACGGGTGGCTCGATGCCTTCTTCGGGCGCTCTGATGCGCGCAGGCTCGCGCTCGCACTCGCGTTGAGCATCGTCGTGCACGAGCTGATTGCCGCCTTCGTGCCCGGGATGCCGGGGTCGCCGCCCCCGCCGCCGCGGACGCCGTTGCGCGTCACGCTGTTGCGCGTGGAGCGCCGCCCGCCGCCGACCCCGACGCCGCGTCCGCTGCATCGTCTCGGCACCGCTCCACACCCCGTGCCGCTTCCGGAAGGTGCCTCGGCACCGCGGGCAGTCCACCGGCGCGTCGCCGCCGCACCGCCGAAGCCGCCGCACGTCGAGCGACCGCGCGCGGCCTGGCGCGCCGTCCTGGGGGGAAGCGGAGCCGGAGCGGGGACGCGCAGCGGCGCCGGGAGTCCCGCAAGCGGGGGGGCCGGGAGCGGCGCGGGCGCTGCGGGAACCGGCGGCGGAGGAACGGCAGGCAGCGAGCCGTGTGGGTACGTCGAGTTTCAGAACGTCGGTGCACCGCGGCCGAATCCCGCAGGCGGATGGGACGTCACCATTGAGATGACCGTCCATTTCCCCGACGGACGCGCCGCTTCGACCGTGCTCGACTATCCGTGGCACTACGCGACGGAAGCTGCCGATCCGTGGTCGCCGCAAAACATGGCCGATCCCGATACACCCGTGACGATGCAGACACCGCCGCCCTCGCTGCGAGCTTCCGAGCCGCCGCTGGTGCAGTACGTCCTCGCCCATACGACGCCGCAGGGATACACGTTGCTGAAGCCCTGTCCCGCTTCGACCCCTTGACGGCCGGGCCGTTCGCGACAGTCGAAACGCGAACACCCGCTTTCGAGGAGGAGAACGTATGGAACCGATTTCCGTTCGGTCGCATCGCACGGTGGAGTTCGGCATCTATCGCGACGGCGACAACAATCTCGACGCATCGCAGAGCCGCGTCCTGCGCGATGCCGTCGGCGTGAGCGCGCGCGACGCTCGTGTCGCCTTCACCGTGGAGGACACCACGTCGCTCGGCAGCGCGGGTCCGCGCACCGACGATTTCACCATCGCGGACGGCACGATCGCGCACGCGCGGGTCGAGCCGCAACACGACATGGCCTCGCGCGAGAACCTCGCGCGCTTCGTGGCGCGCACGCTCGATCGGGCGCAACGCGACGGAGCGGCGCAGACGTGGATCGAGCTCGTCGATCACGGCGGTGGAGACGGCGGCGGCCTGGAGACGCACGATGGGAACCTCATGGCGATGCCGGATATCGCCGGCGCGATCGCGGACGGCATCGCGCTGCACGTGCACGAGCATCCGGAGGATGCGGGACGCACCGTGGACGGCATCGTCGCGAACCAGTGTCTGATGGCGACGCTCGGTTTCGCCGACGCGCTCTCGCACGCGGGTGTCCGCTATCTCGCCGCCTCGCCCGAGACGATGGTCTCTCCGGGCGTTCCGATTTCCGTCGCGCACGCGATCGCGGCGCACCCGAACGACGCAGTCGCGGCGGCGCAGGCAGTCGTCGGCGACGTGATGCGCCCGCGTGCGGGTGACGGCGGCGAACCGTACGCCCCGGCCGCGGCCTTCGACGTGCTCGACCTCGCCCCCGAGAAGATGCGCGCGGTGGAACGTGCGGTCTCGCGACTCGATGCGACGCTCGTCGCCGACGCCAAAGCCGATCCCGCGCGGCGAGAGGCGATCCGCGCGGACGTCGCGTCGGTGCGCGGCATGACGCGTTTTCGCGGTTCGGCGGGACTCCCGTGGCATGCGGATCGTCCTGCGATCGCCGTCTACCGTACGCTCGCGAGCGACGCGCGCCTCGGCGCGGGTACGCGCGCCGCAGCCACCGCAGCGGCGGATGCCGTCGCGGCGACCGTGCTCGCGCATCGCGAGAGCGCGTCGTTCGGGCCGCTCGGAGGTGCGGACTATCGCGATGCCGTCGGGCCGACCGCGCATCTGCCGACGACGCGGGCGCAGGTCGATCCCTGGGCACCGGAGGTCAGCGAGACGAACAACGCCTTCTATCAGGCAACCGGCGAGGACGCCGTCGCCCGCGTCATCGCGTGAATCAGCGGAGCAGCGGGATGCCGATCGGGTAGAGCGGGCGATCCACCACGCGCTGCAACGTCTCGGCATCACCGCCGAGGGCGAGGTCGCAGAAGCGCGCGAAGCTCTCGCGCGCCGCCTCACCCTCCTGGACGCGCTCGTTGCGTTCGATGTCGACCTTGCCTTCGACCGGCACCAGGCGGAGGAACGGGCCATCGTCGTCGCGGCCGACCTCGACGAGCCCCTCGTCGGCGAAGATCTTCACCGCGGTCTCGATCGCGCGCTCGCGGACGCCGCGCAGATCGAGCTGCGCGGCGATCTCCTTCGCATCGGCGCGGATCACTCCGCCGGAGGCCATCGCCCGGAGCCCGCGATAGATCGCCCGCAAGGTCGGCGCCGACGGAAACTCTTGCTCGATGAGGAACTCGTTCAGCGAGCGATCCCGTTCGCCGTAGAGGAGATGAATCGTCGCAGGATCGCCGTCACGACCGGCACGGCCGGCTTGCTGATTGAACTCCGCGACGTCGAAATTCAGGTGGTAGAGGACGACGTGGCGGACGTCCGGCAGATCGATGCCTTCGCCGAAGGCAGAGGTCGCGACCACCGCACCAATCGCACCCTCACGAAAGGCCTCCTCGACCTTCCGGCGATCGTCCGACGGCAATCCCGCATGGTAGTAGGCCACGAGAAACGGCACCGCCCTTCCCAGGCGGGCGGCGATCTCCACTGCGTCGTTGCGCGAGTTGACGTAGACGATGCCCCGTTCACCGGAGCCGAAGAGCACGCGGAGGTATGCGTCTTTGTCGGCCGTGCGGCGCGCGTCCGCAATGCGCAGATTCTCGCGCACGGTCGGGTCGATCACCCAGCGCTCGATCTTCAACTGCGAACGAACCGTCTCGAAGGCTTCGTCGCGTAACGTCGCGGTAAGCGCGAGGATCTGCGGAGAGCCCAACGCCGCGATCAACTGTGCGATCTCCGCATAGACCGCGCGGTGTCGCGATTCGTGCACGTGGTGCGTCTCGTCCAACACGAGCAGCGACGGACTGCTGATCCCGGTGAACGCCTCGCGATGGTGCGCGACGAACTCCGGCGTCGCAAGGATCACGTCCCACGCACCCGAGCGCAACGCTGCGAAGAGCTCTTCGCGTTCGGCGGGCTCGATCGCACCGTTCGCGCGATGGATGCGTAGCCCGAGCGGCTCGAGGCGCCGCCGCATCCCGTAATGCTGATCGTTCGCGAGTGCGCGCAAGGGGTAGAGCACGAGCGTCTTTCGCTCCGCGCGCACGGCGCGCAACGCGGCCTCGAATTGAAAACAGAACGACTTTCCGCGCCCCGTCCCGAAGACGGCGAGCGTGTTCGCGCCCTCCGCCAGACGTTCGAGCACCGCCTGCTGCGCGTCGTGGGGGCGATAATCACCGATCAGAGCCCGGCGAATCTCCTCTTCACCGATCTCCTCGGCAGGACGCTCCACCGGTGCGGCTCGCGAGGGACCGCGGTCGTCGTCGATGCGCTCGACGAAGATATTGAGACCGCGACTGCGGCGCGGATCACTATGCGAAGGGCCTCCGGTAACGGCGGTTGCGCGCGCGCGATAGCGCACGCCGCGATCCATCCGGGGCGCGAGTTCCTTCGCGATCTCCTTGCGCAGAAAACCGATCTGCAAGGCACCTCGGAAGACCGCGATCGCATTCGAGTCGTGCGGATTGTCGGGCTGACGCTCCAACCGGAGCTCCTCGTCGCCCCTCAGTCCGGCGAGGATATCCTGTCGCCCTTCGAACGAGACGCCGACGATCTTCGTATAAAAGGAGCGCGCCTCGCCGATACCCGCATACGGCTCGCGCCGCAGATAGCGGTCCTTGTTTTCGAAGAGGCGAGCGACGAGGCGTTCCGCGCTCTCCGCAGCGCCTTCTTCCACTGCGACCGCCCGCATTTCGCCCGCAGCGTCGCTCTCAGGTACGGGTGCGCACGTAGCCTCCGCTTCCGCAGATCGACGCGCTCGCAGCTCCGCGAGGGCACGCTCGAACGCCGCCTCCGACGGCGTCGGCGGCGGCAAGGCGTCAGTGCGCGGGGCTTTCGGCTGTCGGCGACTCTCCATACGGCGGCGGAACCTCGGGTTCGAATGCCTCGAGGTTCAGCCGAATCTCCTCGTGCCCTTGTTCCAACGCCTGCTCGTGGAGACCGAGTGCCTGCGCATCCAGAGGATCGAGATCCTCGCCGGCTTCCGGTGCCGGCAGATCGGCGACCGCTGCGGTCGCCGCCGGCGGTGCAGCCGACGTCTCGTCGTTCTCGAGGGCACCGCGCTTACGGCGATAGCGCGCTGGCGCGGCCGATTGCTGCGCGCGAGCGGCCTTCCGTTGCTGCCGCCGCGCGCGGCGGGCGGCGACGATCTCCTCGCGCGCCATGCCGGAGCGAGACGCCAGCGCCGCGGCCTCGGCGTGCGCGCGGTCGCCACTCGCGCGCTCGGCTCCCAGCCCGGCGCGCCGCTTGCGCGCGGCGGCCTCCAACTGGCGCTTGCGGAAATAGACGACCAGCGGCGCCGAGTAGAAGATCGAATGGTAGCCGCCCGAGCAGATGCCGACGAGCAACGCGAACGCGAAGTTCTTCAAGCTCGCACCGCCCAACGCCAGGAGCGCCACCAGCGTGATGACGACCGTCGCGAGCGTGTTGAAGGACCGCGTCATCGTCTGCTTGATGGACTCGTTGACGATCGTCTCGTAGGGCTGGCCCGCCATCAGTTTGGTGTTTTCGCGGATACGATCGAGGATAACGATCGTATCCATCACCGAGTAGCCGATGACCGTCAGCACGGCGGCGAGGAAGGCGTCGTCGGCGCGCTTGTCGGCGATCGCATAGATGCCGATCATCATCGCCGCGTCGCGCACCAACGCAATGACGGTCACCAAGCCGAAGATGTAGTTCCACCCGAAGCGGAAGGCGATGTAGATGAATTGGATGCCCAGCGCGATGACGAGCGCCCAGAGCGCCTTCGTCAGGTACTCGCGCCCGAGCGACGGGCCGATCGCCGTGATGCTCGATGCGGAACGATCCACCGGCGCGACGGTCGCCAGCGCGTCCCAGAGAGCGCGCGAGTCGTTGGCGAACGAGGTCTGCGTCGTGATGGTGAAGCGCGTGCCGTCGGTGCCGAGCGTCGTGATCTTCTCGTCGGCGAGATGGAGCGGCTCCAGCGCAGTGCGCACGGCGTCGGTCGTCACAGGGCGGCGGAAGGTGACGTCGATGTCGGTACCGCCGGTGAACGAGAGCCCCAGCCGCAGCATGTGCGACGGCTGGAACCCGCCGCCGGGAGCGGTGAATCCGCGGTAGAGCATCGTCCCCAGACCGATGCCGATGATCAGGTACGAGATCGTCGATACGATCTTGAACCAGCCGACGATGTTCCAGTTCAGCCTACGAAAGAGCACCGCTCACGCCTCCGCCTTCGCGAAGATACCGACGTCGTCGCGCCGCACGCCGTAGAACTCGGGCGCGGTCAACAGGTCGTTCTCGACGAAGAGATCGATGAAGAATCGCGTGATGAAGACCGCCGTCACCAGCGAAAAGACCGTCCCCCAGAAGAGCGTGTAGGCGAAGCCTTTCACTGTCCCGGTTCCGAGCATGAACAGAACGCCGGCGCCGACGATCGTCGTGAAATGGCTGTCGAAGACGGCCGAGAAGGCGCGGCTGAAGCCCGTCTTGACCGCGGCGCGCAGCGTCTTGCCGTTCCAGAGTTCTTCCTTTATACGCTCAAAGATCAAGACGTTGGCATCCACGGCCATACCGATGGAGAGGACGAAGCCCGCGATCCCGGGCAGCGTCAACGTCGCCTTCGAGAGCGAGAGCAACGCCAGCATCATCAGCACGTAGATCATCAGGGCGACGTCGGCGAGCAACCCCGGCAGGCGATACCAGAGGATCATGAAGACGAGGACCAGCGCGAGCCCCAGCAGCGCTGCGTGGAGCGAGGTGATGAGGTCGATCTTGCCGAGCGTCGGCCCGATCGTATCCTTTTCGAGGATGCGCACGCGGACGGGCAGCGCACCGGCGTTCAGCTCGTTTGCCAGCGTGATGGCCTGCTCTTGGGTGAACTGCCCGGTGATCTGGCCGTTGTCGAAGATCGGCTGTTCGATGACGGGCGCGGAGAGGAAGCGCTTGTCGAGGAAGATCCCCAGCAGCTTGCCGACGTTCTTGGTGGTCAGCGCGCCGAACTTCGCCGGGTTCTTCGTCTGGAAGAGGATGTCCGGATTGCCGGCTTGGTCGTACCCCGGCTGCGCTCCCTTTAGATCCTTTCCGGAATAGACGACCGGACCGCTCGCCTCATAGGCGCCGCGATTTACGTAGTCGCACGCCTTGACGTCCTTCGGGTCGGCCTTGCATTGCTGCTCGGCGATCTCCGCTTTCTGCGCGACGTCGGGCGGGACGATCTTGAATTCGAGGACGGCGACCTGCTTGACGAGCTGTTCCGCCTGTTCGGGATTCTTCACCGCGGGAAGCTCGACCAGAATCCGATCGCCGCCGACATTGCTGATCTGCGGTTCGGTGACGCCCAAGCCGTTGATGCGCCGGGAGATGACTTCTTTCGTCTCCTCCTGGATCCGCGGCGTGATCTCGGGAACGTCGGCGGTGGGATAGAGCTGCAGCAACAGGCGAGATCCGCCCTGCAGGTCGAGCCCGAGGCGAATCTTCTGCTGCACCGGCAGCGCCAACCACGCGGAGAGGGCGACGATGGCGAGCACCACCAACGCCTTGAACGGTGTCTTGAGTCGTTTCCAGCTCATTGTCTCGTCGGGAACGGCATGCCGCGGCGCACGAGTCCGGGCGTCAAACTCTCAAAGTGTATCAGGCGGCCGCCGAGGCGTCAAACCAGGGCGGGTGTACCGAGCACCTCCAGCGCACGCAGCCCCACCTCCGGGGGGATCTCGGCATAGCTGAAGACCTCGACCCCGCCGAGGTCGTGGAGGATGTCGGCGAGCAGCGGCCGCGCCGCGGCGGTGCAGACGACCGCCGGTGGCTCCCCGCCGCGGCTCTCGACCAGCTCCGCGACGCGCGCGCGCAGTGCGAGCACCCGCTCCGGAGCCGGACTCCCGACCGCCCCATCCTCGGCCGTCATGGCGACCGACCGCTCGAGGTCGGGGTCGAGGAGCACCACGTCGAGCTCCGCCGCGCCCCTGCGCCGCAGGAGATCCGGCACGAGCACACGCCGAGCTGCCTCGGCGAGCGTGCGGGCGTCGGCCGGTGCCGCCTCCAAGATCGCTTCGAAGACCGCGATCGGGTCGCGCGGCCAGACGCGCTCCCGTAAGAGGTAGCCCACTGCTCGCTGCAGGACGGCGAGCGGCAGCGCCTCGCCGCCGATCTCCTTCACGAGCGCGGGAACACTCGTCTTCAAGTGTTCGAGGAGCGTTAGGAGCTCTTGGCGGCCGACCAGCTCGGCGGCATGCGCCCGCGCGATCTCCGCCAGGTGCGAGCCGAGGACGGAGACCGGATCGAAGACGAGCGTCCCCGCCTCCTGCAGGCGCGTCCGATCGGCCGGCGCGATCCACGCCGCGGGCAGGCCGTAGACCGGCTCCGCTTCGATCGTGCAGCCCGCGCGACGCAGCGCCTCCTCCTCGCCGACCGCCAGCAGGCGGTCGAGCTCCAAGCGACCGCGCGCAACGAGCCGATCGCGCACGCGTAGCGCATACCCATCCGGCGGCAGCGTGAGATCGTCGCGCACGCGGACGCCCGGCAGCACGATACCGATCTCCCCAGCGAGCGCGCGGCGCACCTCACCGACGCGGTCCAGGAGTGCCTCGCTCGCCGGCGCCAGCATCAGCGGCATCAGGCGTTCGCCGAACTCCAGTGCTATCGCATCGACGCCCACGAGCGTGAGCGCGAGTTCGGGTTTGCGGAGTGCGGCGCGACGCTCTCGTTCTCGCCGCGCGCGCACCGCCTCGTCGTGCCGTGCCCGCGCGCGCACCGCTGCCTGCGCCGCGACGAACGCGCATCCGCCGAGCACGCAAAAGACCGCCCGCGGGAGGGACGGCACCAGAGCCAACGCGAGTAACAGCGCGCCCGCACCGCGCAGCACCTCGGGACGCGCGAGGACCTGTGCCGCGAGATCGGCTCCGAGCGTGCTCTCGCCGGCGACGCGCGTCACCATCATCCCCATCGCGATCGAGATGAGGAAGGCCGGGAGCGTCGTCACCAGCGCGTTGCCGATCGAGAGCAAGGCGAAGGTCTGCAGTGCCTCCTGCGGGCTCATGCCGTGATAGAAGACGCCGACCGCCACGCCGCCGAGAAGATCGAGCGCGACGATGATCATCGCCGCCGTCGCATCGCCCTTCACGAATTTGCCGGCGCCGTCCATCGCTCCGAAGAAGTCGGCCTCGCGCTGCACGGCGGCGCGCCGCTCGCGGGCCTGCGCGTGGTCGAGCACACCGGCGTGCACGTCGGCATCGATCGCCATCTGCTTTCCGGGCATCGCGTCGAGGGCGAAACGCGCAGCGACCTCGGCGACGCGCTGCGATCCTCCGGCGATGACGACGAACTGGATGACGGCCAGGATCGCGAAGACGATCAGCCCTACGATCAGGTTGCCGCGCACGACGAAATCCCCGAACGCGGGAATCACGGTTCCGACGCCGCCGGGCACGGCACCTTGTGTGAGGATCAGCCTCGTCGCGGAGACGTCGAGCGCCAAGCGAAAGAGCGTCGCGAGCAACAGCGCCGGTGCGAAGGCCGAAAACTCCAGCGGATTTTCGACCGTCACGCTGAGCAGCAGCACCGCGGCCGCGACGAAGAGATCCAATCCCAACAGCAGGTCGAGCACCGGCGGCGGCAGCGGCACCACCAAGATCGCGACCACCGCGAGCAGCGCGGCGGCAAAGAGCGCGGTCGGCGAGCGCATCATCCGGCGAGCTCGCCGGTGCGCAGGAGCGCGGCGACGATCTCCGCGAGCGCCACATAGAAATCGCCCGGTATCTCTTCGCCCGCGCGGACGCGCGCATAGAGGGCGCGGGCGGTCGCCGGATCCTCGACGACCGGAATGCCGTGGCGTTCGGCGAGCGCGCGCGCGCGCAACGCCGCATCGCCCGATGCACGAACGAGCACGCGCGGCACCGCGATCGCGGGCGGACGATACGCGAGCGCAACCGCGACGTGAACGGGATTGACCACGACGAACGCCGCGTCTTTCACGCGCGCGAGCGAGCCGCGCGCGAAGGAACGATGCATCGCGCGTCGCCGTCCGCGCGCATGCGGATCGCCTTCTTGTTCTTTGAGTTCGCGCTTGAGCTCGTGGAAGGTCATCCGCAGGCGGCGCAGCCACGCGGCGCGCGCCGCCCCGAACTCGACGACGGCAAAGAGACCACCGACGGCGAGCACGGCACCCGCCGCATGCAACGCCGCGCTCCACGCCGCCGCGGCAAGGGCCTGCGGGCCTGCTGGCGCGAGCGACGACGCGACGATGCCGCGCACACCTTCCCCCACCACGACGGCGGCACACGCGACCGCGATCGCAGCGCGCACGCCGGCGACGGCACGTTCGCGCGACCACAAGCGACGCAGGCCGTTCCACGGCTGCAGGCGCTCGAACGACGACCGCAGTGGGCGCACCTGCACGCCGCCCTGCATCCCCGCGGCGAGCACGCCGCCGCAGGCACCTGCGGCGCAGACCACGAGCGCTCCCCCGAGCACGGCGGCGATCGGACCGATCGCCGAACGCCCGAGCGCGGCATCGGTCACGGCTCGCTGTGCGGCCGCGGCGAGCAGCGGCACGAGCGCGAGCGCGGCGATGCCTGCGCACGATGCGGCGACGACCGCTGCGACCTCGGCCGAACGCGCGACGTCACCTTCGCGCCGCGCGCGTTCCAAGCGCGACGGCGTCGCGTCGAAGGCTTTGTCCGCAGCGTCGCTCACCGATCGCTCTCCGGTGCGAGCAGCCAGGGATGCGCCGCGAGATGAGAGAGAACCGGGATCGTCGCGGCGCAGACCGCCAGGACCGCGGCGAAGACGAGCGGGAATCCTAAGCTCATGCTGCCGGCGCGCGGCACCACGCGCATCACTATGCCGAAGGCGATCTGAACGGCGAATCCCGCCGCCACCGCAGGCCCCGCGGCGAGGATCGCCGCCTGCACGACGGACTGCGGCAGCGCCTGCGCATAGTGCGTCCATGCCGTCGTTGCGAGCGTCGCGCCGGGAGGAAACGCGGCGAACGAGTGCACGAGCGCGATGATCGCAACGCGATAGCCTCCGAAGACGAAGAAGCCGCCCGTGAATGCGATCGCGTAGAGGCGCCCGTATCCGCTCGGCAGATAGATCGCCGCCGACGGCGACATCACGCGGATGCCGACGTAGTCGTCGAGTGCGCGCCCGCCCGCATACGCGCCGTCATAGAGGACGCTCGCGCCAAATCCGATCGCCGCACCGATCGCGAATTCCAAGACGAGCGATCCGAGAAAGCCGATCGCATCGGCCGGCGGCAGCACACCGGGCGTTCCGGCGAGCGCGAACGCGAGGACGAAGGCGAGCGCCGCGCGCAGCGGAACGGGAACCGACGGGTGCGAGAGCCCCGGGGCGCGCGAGCAGAATCCGAGCGCACGGGCGAAGACGAGCGCCTGCAGCGCGTGCATCTCACGGTCCGCCGGCGACCAGCGCCGGAATCGCCGCCACCGCATCATGGAAGAGCGCGGCGCAAAGACCCAGAGCGAACGGTCCGCCGGCGACGGCGAGCACGCCGACGGCGATCACTTTCGGCAGCAGCGTGAGCGTCTGTTCCTGCACTTGCGTCGCGGCTTGGAGGATCGCCACCGCCGTGCCGGCCAGCGCCGCGCTGGCGAGGACGGGAAGCGCCGTTACGCAGACGACGAGCATCGCCGCGCGCATCAAACCGTCGATCGCATCCACGCGATGACGGTACCGCGCGCACGTTGCGCGCGGATGAACGCCGCGTCAGCGCGAGATGGACGGCGTGAAGTTCGCCTGCCAGACGCTGGCCGCCAGCAGCGCCGAGACGATCGCGCGCGTCGCGGGCGAGCGGTTCAGCGTGTAGAGGTGGATGCCGGGAGCACCGCGGCGCAGCAGGTCGGTGCACTGGAGCGTTGCGTACGCCACGCCGAGATCCTCGATCGCGGCAGGGTCGCCGCGACGCTCTTCGAGCGCGACGCGCAGTTTCGGCGGAATGGATGCACCGCACATCGCGGTGAAGCGCTCGATCTGCTCGTAGTTGGTGATCGGCATGATGCCGGGAAGCACCGGCACGCCGACGCCCCGTTCGTGCAAGCGGCGAACGAACTCGACGTACTTGTCGTCGTCGAAGAACAACTGCGTGATCAGGAAATCCGCTCCTGCTTCGACCTTCTCGACCAGGTGTCGCAGGTCGCTTTCGGCATCGAGCGCGTCCACGTGCGTCTCCGGGTAGCACGCGGCCCCGATGCAGAAGTCGTAGTTGCGTTTGAGGAACGCGATGAGCTCGACGGCGTGCTCGAACCCTCCCGGCACGGGCGTCCATGCGGTGCCGCGCGGCGGATCGCCGCGCAATGCGAGGACGTTACGGATACCGGCGCGCGCCAACTCGTCGAAGAGCGAGCGCAACTCGGCGCGCGTCGCACCGATGCAGGTTGCATGGGCCATGACGGTGAGCCCGAGCTCGCGTTGAATGCGCACCGCCAGATCGACCGTGCGCCGCCGGGTACCGCCGCCTGCCCCGTAGGTGATGGAGACGAAGGCCGGGCGAAGCGCGCGCAGCGTGCGTACCGTCTCGAAGAGTGCGGCCTCCCCCGCCTCGTCTTTCGGCGGGAAAAACTCGAACGAGAAGAACGGGCGGAGCGTCGCCAAGGCCCGGTCGATACGCATGCGTCCTGATTATCGGAAGCTTTCCGCGACGCCTGCGCAGACCAACGCCCAGCCGTTGACGGAGACGAAGAGCAGCAACTTCAGCGGCAGCGAGACGACCGGCGGGCTGAGCATGACCATGCCGAGCCCCATCAGCACCGCCGCGACGGCGAGATCGATCGCGACGAACGGCAGATAGAGCGCAAAGCCGATCGCGAAGGCATCGCGTAGCTCACCGACGGCGAATGCGGGGATCAGGACCGCCGGCGGCACCTGCGCTGCGGGGTGCGGCGCGAGGTGCGCGACGCGTTCGAAGAGCAGGACGTCGTCGGTATGCGCCTGCCGGAGCATGAACGCCCGCAGCGGTGCCGCCGCGCGTTCGATGAAGGCGCTCTGCGAGATGCGTCCTTGTCGGTAGGGTTGCACCGCTTCGCGGCCGATGCGATCGATCGCCGGAGACATCACCGAGAGCGTCAGCACCAGCGCCAGCCCCGTGAGCACCGTATTCGGCGGCAGCGCGGCCGCACCGATCGCCGAGCGCACCAGCGAGAGCACGACGACGATGCGCACGAACGAGGTACACATGACGAGAACGAACGGCGCCACGGAGAGGAGCGTCAAGCCGCCGAGCAGGTCGAGCGGCAGCGTCGCGTGGGCATCCTGCGCGAACCGAACGAGGGCATCCATGCGCCGATCGTCTCGCGGCGGCATTGCCGCCGTATGAGGGCGAGACGGCGCGCCGGTTACTGCGCCGTCTTGTGCAGCAACTCCGTGACGCGCACGCCGAAATTTTCGTCCACGGCGACGACCTCGCCGCGCGCGAAGAGCTTGTTGTTGACGTAGATGTCCACCGGGCCGCCGGCCATGCGATCGAGTTCGACGATCGACCCCGTCCCGAGCTTCAAGACGTCGGCCACCGGCATGCTGCAGCGACCGAGCTCGGCGGTCACTTCGAGCGGGACGTTCAGCAGGACGTCGAGACGGGCTGCTTCGCGTTCGGTCGTCTTCTGGTCGGTCGCCATCATCGCTCCTCCGATCGTCGTTGCACATTCGCCGAGTCGCCGGATGCCGCCTCGGTGATGCGCACGGCACCGCACCCGCGGTGCACCCCGTATTCTCCGCGCGCGATCGTCCGGCCCGCCGCCCGCACCTCGGCCGTCCCGCTCCGCGCGCACAGCAGATCGCCCGGACGCAGCCGCAGGACCTCGCCCACACCGAGTCTTTCGAGCGAGAGGAAGGCATCGAGCCGAAGGCCGACTCCGCCGAGCGCATCCGTCCCAGCGCAGGAGTGTGGGGGCGCAGGCGCGGCATCGGCGACGCCGATACCCATGCGCGCCGTGACCGCACCCTCCACCGCGATCTCGAAGTACACCTCGGGCCAGCCGCCCGCGCGCACGGGCTGCGCCGCTAGCGGTCTCTCGGCACCGCACAAGGCCGCAAAGGCGGGAGCGCAGACGGCGATCACGCGGTCGAGTGCCGCGGTCTCCAATGCGGAGAGCGGCATCGCACCCCTCCCCTCCTCACCGAATGCCGCCCGCGCCAGCGCGAGCGCGTCGTCCGGCCGCAGGATGAGCATCGCCTCGCCCGCACTTCCTTCGATTCGCCACCAGCGCGCGTCCGCCGCGATCGCCTCCCAACTCCGCGCATCGGGGACGCAGGCGGCGAGGACGCGCGTCTCGACCGGCGCACCGAGTACGCGCGAGAGACGCTCGCGGAGCTCGTTCGCCGCGAGGAGCGGCACCGAGAGCGGCAGCGCCAGCCGCCGCTCGAAGCGCGCCGTACGGACGGACCGGCCGTCGCGACCGCTCGCGATCGCATCGAAGGCGAGCTCGCGAATCACTTGACGAGATCCATCGCGGTCTTTTCGCATGCTGCGCGCGCACCGACGCCCGCGCGCAGCGCATCGAGCGCGAGATACGCTTCGCGCAAGCGATCGAGGCTGCGATCGAGATCGATCGCCGGCGCCGCGCGCCGCTCGAGCCGCAAGCGCGCAAATCCGCCCTCTCCGGGATGCCCGAGCACCGGTTGCACGCCCGCCGGCGGCTCGCCGTGTCGAATGTCCGTCGGCTGCAGGCGCGTTCCCGCGGGGAAGCGCGCCAGCGCGAGGCGCCCGACGACGACGCGCTGGGGACGCAACGCACCGCTCCGGGGATCGTAGGCATCGCGCTCGTACGCGATCGCTCCGTCGGCTTCGAGGTGCAACCGCCGCACGCGCCCGAGCGCGACGTCCACGGCATCCACCCGCAGCGGTTCGAGCGGCGCCTGGTCTTGCGCGGAGCCCAGCACCGCCGCACCATCGCGATCGCAGAGCGTCGTGCCGTCCAAGCGGAACGCACCGTCGGTGCCGTAACGCCGCGCGCCCCGCCCTCGAGCCTCTTCGAAGACGAAGTACGTCTCCGGCGGCGCGGCGGCGGCGAGCGGATCGAGCATCGCGGGAGGCTCCGGCGCACGCGCCGTCTCGTCGCTCGTCGCGATCGCTCCCGGAACGAACGCTGCGAGCGCTTCGCGCGCCCGCTCGCTCACGCGTTCGAGCGCGGCACCGAGTGTCGCATCCACCACCATCTCAACGTCCCTCGCGCACGTCGGCCGCGAACGCGATGCCGGAACGCGCCAGCGCGTAGCGCGCTTGCGCGAGCGCAGCCTCGACGGCGGCCCGCAATCGTGGAGGGCAGACCGCAATGAGGTGCATCGCGCCGGAGGTGCGCATCAGCAGCACGTGCACGCGCCCGCCTTCGACGGCAAACGTCGCGCGCCGAATCGGCGTTCGCGAACGGGCGAAACGCCGCTCGATCTCCCGCGCGAGTCGCGAGTGCGGCGATCGCCGCTCGATCGCGAGCGCAGGATCGCGATCACGCTCGTCACGCGCCCGCGACGACCGCTCCGCGTCGTGCCGAACCACCGCGTCGTTCCGGTCGCGGCGTCCGGGGGTCGTCGCCGAACGATCGGTCCCTGCTGCTTGCAGCGCAGGCGCATCATATGACGGCCGGCGGGAATCGGCCGACGCCGATCGTCGAGAACGAGCGGAGTGCAGGGCCGAGTACCATGCTTGCGAGAGCGCACGGCGGTCGATCTGTGCGACCGGTGCGGTGAGAAGATCGGCGCGCAGCGCCGCGATCGTCGTCTCCATGCGTACACCGTACGGAGCACCGATCACCGGCGCATGAACGTCGCATTGCCTATCGGCGTCGCGGAGGCGGAATGAGCGTGCGTTCCACGCCGGTACGAAAGCGCCCGTCGTCGAAGAGCCCACCCGGACGCACGCAGACGATCTCGTCCTCCAGGTCGAAGGTCGTCGTGAAGTTCTTCAGCGTTCCCAAACCGATGTTGCCGGAGACGCCGTTCGCCTGAAAGGCACCGGCGGAATCGAGCAGCACGTCCGTCGCGCGATGGTAGAGTCGGTATCCTCCGAGATCGAGCTCGCCGATCGTGACGCGCACGGCACGTACGGAACCGCCGATTCCGGCGTTCGGGAGCGGTGCGCCTTCGAGCACATCCACGAGCCCGGGATGGGCATCGACGAAGCGGCGATCGAGCAGCAGCTCGTCGCCGTTGCCGGTATCGAGGAGAAAGCGCCCGCGGACGCCCTGCACACTCGCCTCGACGAGCGGCAATCCGGCATCGATGTCCAACGGCAGACACGTGCCCTCGCGCCGCAACGTTCCCGGAGGCGCGACGACCATCGCCGCGCGTGCAGGTTCGATGCGCACGTCCGCAGCCGAGAAGAACGGCCGCCCCAAGATCCCGGCGATGGGGAACGCGCCGCTGGTGGCTGCGCCCAGATCCACGATCGAAACCACGCCGATCGGCACGCGCACGCCGCCGACCACGATCGCATCGAGCGCCGCGATGCTTCCGCCCGAGACGCGATGCAGGCCGGTGATCTCGACCGACGTCTGCGGTACGAGCAGCGCCTGCGCCGCGACGCGCCGATCCACCACGATGCTCTGCGCACCCGTATCCACCAAGAACCAATACTGCCGGCCGCGGAGCGCGATCGGCGCGAAGAGGTGCGCATTGCGCCACTGCAGCGGGATCCTCACGGGTCGCTGCGTGGCGACGATCGGCTGCGACGGCACGGCGAAGATCCCCGGCGTGATCGGCGCATCGGCGACCGCCGAGAGCACCACGCGTTCCAGCGGCGAGGGCGGAAGCGGGCGCTCTTCGATACGGCGGTACGCGATCAGCGCACCGCCGACGAGACGCCGATCGCGATAGATCTCGCGAACGACGCCGTCGGGCGTTCGATAGGAACGCTCGTCGAGTAGGCCGCTCGCGCGGTCGAATCCCAACGTCTGCTCGTCGCCGTCGGGAGCGATCACGCGAACCACCACGATCGGCCTGCCGTCACTCGTACCGATGCCCAGCACGCGTGCGGAGCTCGGATCGTCGAGAAATCCGCCGCGCTCGATCCACAGGCGATCGCGCACCTCGCGTAACCCTTCGTGGCGAAGCTCGCGGACGTCGCCGTTTTCGTCGCGAAGGAACGCGCGATCGCCGATACGATACAGCGTGGTACTCTGCACGCCGTAATCCTCGTCGATGCGTTCGTCGTCGCCGGCGATCCAAGCGTGGTAGATGCCGACGACGTCCGGCCCCGTGATGAGCCCGCGGACCTCGAGCGTACGCACCGGATGCACACCCAGGCGTGCCGTCGCCGCGCGATACGCGGCAAAGATCGAAGCGACATCGGGAGTCGGGACCGGCGTCGCCGCACACGGCAATGCCGCGCAGAGGAACGCGAGGGCGGCGCGTGCGTTACGGCGCGTTCGCGCGAAAGCGTTCGTAGGTCGCGAGCACGTTGCGAACGTAGTTCTGCGTCTCTGCATACGGCGGAATACCGCCGTAACGCTCCACCGCGCCGGGGCCGGCATTGTAGGCGGCGATCGCCAGCAGCAGATCGCCGCCGAAGCGATCGAGCAATCCGCGCAGGTAGCGCGTCCCGCCCCAGACGTTTTGTGCGGGATCGAACGGATCGGTCACGCCGAGCGAGGCGGCCGTCTCCGGCATCAATTGCATGAGCCCCATCGCGCCCGCGCGCGAGACCGCACGCGGGTCGAAGCCCGATTCGTTGGCGATCACCGCCTTCACCAGGTTCGGATCGAGCCCCCAGGCCGCAGCGTTGGCACCGATGATGCCGTCGAATCCGCGAGCTTCGGCCGGACGGGTCCCGGCGGCGGCACCGTCGCCGAGGAACGGCGAACCGGAGAGCGACGGAATGCTGGCGGCCGTAGCCGGAGCGGCGTCCGCAGCCGCGAGTGCGGCCCGGACCTGCGCGGCGAAACTTCCCGCCTCGGCAGGATTCAGGATCGGCAGCCCGTCCGGCCCGACTCCCTCCGCGACCGGCGGCGACGCTGCACTCTGCGCAGGCGCGGCGAGCGCCTCCACCTCGGCGGCGATGCCAGCGATGCGCTGCTGCACCGCGGCCAGATCGCGCATGATCTCCATGCTCATCCCTTCACCATATCGGCAAGCACCTGCAGCTCGGAGAGGGTACCTTGCGGGTCGGCGACCTCCGGCCCTTGCCGCAGGAACTCCTCCAGCGCCTCTTCGGCCGCCAGGGCCCGGAGCGCGAGCGGATCGTGAGGCATCATGCCGACCGAGCGGAGATCGGCGCAGGCATCGAGCGCCGCAAGCGCACCGCGAACGGCGGCCGCCGCCTCCCGATGCGCCGGAGCGACGACCGCGTGCATGGTGCGACTCGCGCTGGCCCCAACGGCGATCGCGGGAAAACGACCGCGGGAGGCGAGTGCGGGGTCCAGTTCGATGTGACCGTCGAGCAACGAGCGCGCGATCTCGCATACGGGATCGCGTGGATCGCCGTCGGACAGAACGGTCGCGATCAACGTCACCGAGCCGCTGCGCCGCACTCCCGCGCGTTCCACCAGCCGCGCGAGGAGTGCCGGAGTCGCCGCGGGATAGCCGCCGCGACCGAGCGACTCGCCCGCAGCGACGGCGAGTTCGCGCATCGCGTACGCGACGCGCGCGAGGCTATCGAGGACGAGCAGAACGTCCAGACCGTGCGCGCGCAACGCGCATGCCTGTGCAACCGCCAGGTGCGCCGCGCGGACGCGCTGCGCGGGAGGATGGTCGCCGCGCGCGCAGATCACCGTCGTGCGTGCATCGCACGCCGCGATCCATTCGCCGGCTTCACGCCCTCGTTCGCCGACGGCTCCGACGACCACGGCGTCCGCGCGCACACCGCGCACCATCGCGCGAAGCAGGGTGGATTTCCCGGCACCGGCGGGCGCGAAGATACCGACACGTGCGCCGCGCCCGATCGTCAGGAGTGCGTCGATCGCGCGCACGCCCGTCCAGAGCGGACGATCGGGAGACAGCGGCTCGCCGTCCTCGCCGCCGGTCACACAGCGCTCGAGGCCGACCGGCGGCGGCCCTCCATCGAGTGCCGTACCGTTCGCATCGATCGCACGTCCAAGCAGCGCGGTCCCCAAGACGTGCGTATCGCCGCGCGGATCGCTGCAGACGAGGTCGCCCGCCGCCGCGCCGTCGAGCGCGTCGAACGGCGCCAGGCGAACGTTCTCCGCGCGAACGGCGATGACGCGCGCCGCGACGACGGCACGAGCGGTCTGCACGCGCACGATGTCGCCGACCGCGGCGAGCGGCAACGCGGCCTCCGCCGTCGCTTCGTGCACCGCGAGCAATCGTCCGCGCGCGATCACGTGCGCGCCCACGCGCGAAGCAACGCATCGAGTCGTACCCCCAAACCGGCATCGAGCGTCCCGGTATGTAGCATCAGGAGTGCATCGCCGCGACGTACCTGCTCGTCGGCGATCACGGCAAGGCCGTCGATCGCGCACCGCTGCGCATCGTCCGGATGCAGGCGCACTTCCAGCGGTCGTTGCGGCGCGATGCGTTCGAGTGCGGACTCCACGAGCGACTGCATCTCGCAGGGTCCGAGCATGAGCTCGCGGCCGAGCACCGCCCACGCGAGTTCGCGCGCGAGTCGTTCCTGCAGCAGATCGGACGCTTCCGCCAGTCGCGCGCGGAAGCGGCGGATCTCGGCGACGAGATCGGCGAGCTCGGGAGCGTCGTCGTGTGATGCCTGCGTTTTGTCGCACGGCGGTGCGGGCTCGGAGGGCACAGGGATCTCCGGCGTGCACGCGGGCATGTGTAGTCCGGCATACCGGGCGAACGGGACGAAGCCGTCAGACACGAGCGAGGACCTCGTCCGGATCGGGAACGACGGGGCTGCGCGCGCGCTGCATGCGCCGGACGATCTCGCTGCGTTCGGAGGCCGGATAGAGATCGAGCACCGCCGCCGCCGTCGCCACCGGCAATGCGCTGATGATCGCCGCGGCGGTATGCGGCGGCTCTCCGGCAAGGGCCGAGCGCACGCGCGCAGGCGGATAACCGGCGAATTCGCCGCTGCGCCTTGCTTGGAAGCCGCGCTCGACGAGGCGCTCCAGGATACTCGCGAACGGTCCTCCCGCCTTGCGAACCACGATGATCGCGGCGATCGCGACGACCAGCGCGGGCACCGTCGTCGCCGCGATCCCGCCGGCGAGACGAGCGAGGTCCGAACCAGGTGAAGGCGGCGCGGCGAACGGCACCGCCTGGACGCTCACGACGTCGCCGCGGGTCGCATCCGCGCCGGTCGTCGCGATCGCGAGCGCGCGGATCGCCGGGACATCGAGATGCAGGCGTTCATCGACCACGACGGCGACGAACAAGCGACGGGTGCTGCCCGCGGGGCGTTCGATCACGGTCTCGCTGCGTTCGGTTCCGCGACGCACGTGCTCGGCGTCACGTTCGTAGCGTTGCGCACCGCGCGTGAAGTGCTCGCCGTCGCGATCGTCGGCGACCGGCGGCCCGCTCACCGGCGCGGTACGAATCTCCGTGGTACGCAGCACGCGGGGATCGCGTTCGAAGTGCACGCGCACGATCGTGGTTCCGGCCCCCACGCTTTGATCGAGGGCGGACTGCAGCGCCGCCTGCAAGCGCTCCTCTTCTCCGCCGCTTGCGTCGCCGTCGAGAGCGGCGCCGCGATCGTCGAGCACCGCCACGCGTGCCGGAGCGAGCCCGGGAACCGCCGACGCCACGAAGCGCCGGATGCCCTCGATGTTCTCACGCGAGAGGCGCGTTCCTGGAGCGAGATGGAGGCGCACGCCGGCAGCGGCCGGCTGCGACGATTCGTCCGCGAACGATGCGCTCTGTGCCGGCGTCACCAAGACCTGCGCGTCGTCGATGCCGGCGATACCGCGCAACGCCAGGGCGATGTCGCCTTCGAGCCCGCGCCGTGCCTGCGCATCGATCACGCTCTGCGGCGTCAAGGCGCCGACGGAGGCGAGCGCATCGCCGCTGTCGTCCAGGTGCGCGTGCGGCACGCCGGCCAGCGCCAGGCGTAAGAGCAGCGCATTGCGTCGTGACGGAACGACGAGGATGTTGTTCGCCGACGGCACGAACGCGACGTTCCACGCCGCCAACTGCCGTTCGACCTCCGCCACCTGCTCCGCGCGCAGCGGTGCCGGAAAGAGCGGCTCGCGCGCGGGATGTGCGAGCGCGAACGCCAGCGCCGCGATGCCCGCGAGCAGCGGAACGCCAAGCGTCGCTGCCGTACGAACACGTGCGGGAAGGACGTTCCAACGCTGCAAGAGCGCGACGGCATCCATGCGTCAGACCTGCATCTGCAAGACGGTCTGCAGCGCCGACGCGGTGCGCCGGGCGGCCGCCGCAACGACGTCGAGGACGGCAGTCGCGCGCGCACGATCGTAGATCGCGGCGCGGAGCGTACCGGTGCCGCGCGCGAAGGCGTCTTCGGAACGCTGGGCGTCGCGCAGCACGGCGGCGACGTCGTCCACCAGCGCGCCGAAGAGAGCACCGCGATCATTTGCGCCCGGCGGAGCGTCGCGCAAGCGCGGGGGTGCGTCCGTCGAAAGCGGCGGCCCGTCGCGAAGCGACGAAGGCACCTCGTCCGCACGAGGAACGGCGGAGAGCTGCGGCGCACTCGGCAGCGGTTCGACCGTCATGCGCGTCCCATCTCGACGGTGCGCTGTACCAGGTGTTTGCCCGTCTCGAAGATCGCGGCGTTCGCTTCGTATGCGCGCGAGGCGTTCATCACGGCGACCATCTCCATCAGCACGTCGCCGCCGCGACTGCGCTCGGAGACCGTTCCGGCGAAGCGCACGCGCGTCGTCTCGCCGTCGCCGCCTTCCGCCACCAGGCGGGCCGCCTGCCGGACGAAATCGCCGCGCGGACCGGCCGCCTGCGCCGCCGCGAGATTGCGCGCGCTCACGTCGAGCACGGCGCGCTCGGCATCCATCCCGGATGCAGCAGCCTCCATCAACGAGAATTCCACGACGTCCTCCTTCCGCGTCAGCGCGCGGCGGTTTCGATCTCGTTCAGACGTGCACGCACCGCGGAAAGCAACGCTTCGTCGAACAGCACGGCGCGCGCATTGCGGGCCATCGCCGCATCGAAGCCGGCACCGCCGCTCACCTGCGCGCGCGCCAGCAGCGCCGTGCTCTCGCCGAGCTCGCGATCGGCGGTCGAAAATCCGGGAATCAGGGATTGCGCGACATCGAACATGCGCTCAGCATGGATCGCGCGGATGTCCGCCGTCGAACGCGGTCGTTGCCGCCGTGTATCCTATGGGCGGGGCCGGTATGGCGATCCGACGCTGCGAGGTCGCGCGCCGCACCGTTACCGCGTCGAGCCGTCGGACGAACGGGAAACGGGCAGGCCGCGCGCGTTCCGTTCGATGCCGAGCAGCAGCTGTGTCACCTCGCCGTAGTTCGCGATGCCGGCGGCGACGTGATTGGCTTGCAGGTACGCATCGTACGTACGCCACGACCAGCGCGCGAGCGTCAGATTCACGTGCCGGGCGTTGCGCGCGCGGATCGCGGCGAAGTCGCTCCACACCAGCGGGGAGAACGTCGAACGCGGATAGTGCGGCAGCGGCGGCAGGTACAGAAAGAGCTCCAACCAGCCGGAGTACCGCTGCACCGGATCGTGCGAGCGCAGGCACGCCACGATCGCCGCATAGTTGGCCTCGTCCTCGCGCGCGAACCCCGCCAGATGCGTCCACTCATGCGCCAGCGCGAACGGAACTTCGAACCACAGCAGATCGGGTGCGAGCTGGGCTTCCAGGGTGAAGGGGTTGATGAAGCCTTCGGTCCCGCTCGCGGCCAGGAACGGAGCGGCGAGCGTCGCTTTCGGCGCGCCGACGGCGGGCCTCCACTCGTCGCCCATCGCACGCACCACCGGCAGCCACGCTGCGCGCAATGCGCCGATCGCGAGCGGCTCGGCCGCCCGCGCGTGCGCGAGCGGCGCGAGCGCGTTCACCTGCGCGATCGCCTCTCGCCGCAGGCGCGCGAGCGCGTCGGGGTTCACGGCTTCGGGACGATAGACGACGCGCGTGGTAACAGGCGCACGATCGTAGCACCAGCCCCAACTCGCGACGAACCACACCGCATAGAGGCCCGCGAGCGTAGCGATCGTCAGCGCGGCATCCGGCAAGACGCGCCCGCCCCGCGCGCGCATCTGCCGCACCGCGCGCAGCACGATGAACGCGGCGGAGACGACGCCAGCGACGACGGCGACATCTCCGAGCGACCACGGGATGGGTGACGTCAGATGGAAGGCGGTCCGTTCCCAGAGCGCATACCCGCCGTTCACGTATGCGCGTTCGACCCAAGCTGGCGACGGGCGAACGACGAGCGCGGTGATGCCGGCCGCGATCAACGCGATCCGTACGAGCAGCCACCAAAACGCACGAGGATCGCCCGACGGCGATCCTCGGAAGCGATCGTGCGCGGTTGCGCCCACGCAGCCGTCAGCGCTTGCTGAACTGGAAGCGCTTGCGGGCGCGCTTGCGTCCGTACTTCTTGGATTCTTTTTCGCGGGGATCGCGCGTCAGTAAGCCGTGCTCGCGCAATGTCGCCTTGAGCGATTCGTCGAACGCGAGCAGCGCCCGCGCGATGCCGTGGCGCACGGCGCCCGCCTGTCCGGAGACACCCCCGCCTTCGGCCTTCACGACGACGTCGAAGCGATCGGCGCTCTGCGTCACCGCCAGCGGCGCGGTCGCGATCTGCTGCCACTGCGTGCGCGGGAAGTAGTCCGCGAGCGGCTTGCCGTTGATCGTCACCGTACCGCGGCCGAGCGTGAGCGCGACGCGCGCCACCGCGCGCTTGCGGCGGCCGGTGGCTTGAATGGGAAGAGTCGTCTCCACCTGCATCTCCTAAGCGAGCGGCTGCGGCTTCTGCGCCGCGTGCGGATGATCGGTACCGGTATAGACCTTGAGGCGGCGCATACGCCGGTCGCGCAAGCGATTGTCGGCCAGCATCCCGCGTACGGCCATCTCGATGAGGCGCTCAGGGTGCTTGGCGTGAATCTCGCGGGCCGTCTGCACTTTCAGGCCGCCCGGATACCCGCTATGCCGGTAATACAACTTCTGCGACCACTTGTCGCCGCCGAGTTCGATCTTCTCCGCGTTGATGACGACGACGTGATCGCCGTCGTCGATGTGCGGCGTCCAGGTGGGCTTGTGTTTGCCGGAGAGCGCGCGCGCGATGCGCACCGCGAGCGGCCCCAGGCGCTGCCCGGCCGCATCGACGATGAACCACCCGTGCGAGGTCTCGGCGGTCGTCTGCTGATACGTACGCATTAACCCTGGCATATTAGAGGCTGGGCGGCCCGGCCGTCAAGGACACCACTCCTCTTCGAGAAGCCCTCGTCGAGCCGGGGTCTCGCAGGAGCGGTCTGGCGGGGCAGCCCCCAGGAGAGCGCATCGATCGCCGCAGCAGGGAGCGCGTCTGGTGGCTGGCGCTGCAGCCGTCGCCGCGCGGGAGATTCCCGTCCTCGTCACCGCTGCGGAACGTATGGCGACCGCTGGGCGCCGTTCATCGCGCGGGAGCCTCCGGCATCGGGACGGGGCCGAAGATCGGCGGCTCGGCAAAGGAATCGTAGCCGTCGGGATAGCGCACCCCGGCGAGATAGAGCCCCTGGGGCGGCGCGGTACGCCCCGCGGCCGCGCGTGATCGCGCCGCTAGTACAGCGGGGATACTCTGCGGATCGCGCCGCCCCCACCCGCATTCGAGGACCGTCCCCACGATCGTCCGCACCATGCGGTGGAGGAAGCCATCCGCTCGGATCTCGATGCGCAGCAGCACTCCCCGGCGTTCGACCGCGATCTCCTCGATCCGCCGCACGGTGATCCCGTTCTCCGGCAGGACGCCGCAGAACGACCGGAAGTCGTGCTCTCCCACGAGATGCGCGCAGGCCTCCCGCACGCGGCCGTCATCGACGGGGTACGGAACGTGCGCGGCATGGCGGGCCGAGAGCGGATCAGGCAGCGCTGCCGTCCGGACCGCATAGACGTAGGCCCGCGACCGCGCGGAGAAGCGCGCGGAGAAATCGCCGGCCACCTCCGCGGCCTCGCGCACCTTGACGTCGGCAGGCAGTAACGCGTTGACCGCGAGCGGCAACCGCTCGAGGGGCACACGCAGCCGGGCGACGGGAAGCGAGATCACCTGGCCGGTGGCATGCACCCCGGCGTCGGTGCGTCCCGCTCCCGTCACCGCGACGCGCTCCCCGAGCACCTTCGAGAGCGTATCCTCCAACACGCCCGCGACGGTGCGCACCGCAGGCTGCCGCTGGAAACCGCTGAAGGCGGTGCCGTCGTACGCGACGGTCAAGCGAAGGACCGGCATCGCGCCGGAGATTGGCGGCGCGATGCCGCGATCATGCCGGCAGGAGCGCGCTCAGGCCGCGGTGCGAACCGGAACGGGCCGCTTCTCGTCGAGATCGAGCAGATCGGCCCACGTCGTCACGTCGGTGCGATCGGGCGCGATCTGGTTGCGCGCCTGCACGAAATACTCCCACGCTTCGCCTTCCGGCTTGCGCGTCACCCACTCGTGGTTCCAGCGCTCGATCTCCTCCGGCGTCTTGCGCGCGATGATCGGCCGCAGGCGCTCCTCGAGCTCGCGATCGTCTTTCGACGTGCGCACCATCTCGAGCAGTTCGTCGCCGGTGATGCCGAGGAAGGCGAAGAGCCCTTTGTCCATCGGGCAGTCGTAGTTGTACTCGCCGAGCTTGCCGGCGAGCTTCGCCTTGGCTTTGTCGATCGTGCGCGCGAGTTGCACGAGACCGAGCATCTTCTCGTGCACGCTACGCGGATAGCTCTTGGTCAGATCCACGTTCATTTCCACGGCGATTGCCCTCCGTTCCATCGAATCTTTGGTCATCACATCGGATGCGTGGTCATTGCGCCGCTGCGAGGCACGCGGCACGGCTCGACGCGGTTCACGCGTTCGTACGAGACGACCACCGCGGTGCCGAAACGGTTGCGCCGCTCAGCCGTGCTGCCGCTGCAACGGGAAGAGGATCACGTCGCGGATGCTCGTCTGCCCGGTCAGCAGCATGACGAGGCGATCGACGCCGATCCCGATGCCGGCCGTCGGCGGCATGCCGTACTCGAGCGCGCGCACGAAATCCCAATCGGGCTCGGGAATCTCCTCGTCGCCTTGCGCGCGCTCGGCAACCTGCGCCTCGAAGCGCGCGCGCTGGTCGTCGGGATCGTTGAGTTCGCTGAACGCGTTGCTGATCTCCATTCCGGCGGCGAAGAGCTCGTAGCGTTCCGCGAGCTCGGGATCGCCGGGCTTGCGCTTGGCGAGTGGCGAGATCACGACCGGGTAATCGGTGACGAAGGTCGGCTGCACGAGATGCGGCTCGGCGACGCGTTCGAAGATCTTGTCGAGCGCATGGCCGTGCGTCGGTGACCGCGGCAGGCCGAGTTCGGAAAGAATCGCCGCGGCACCGGCCGGGTCGAGCAGGCGGCGCCGCGTATAGGCGCCGCCGCTGTAGCGCTCGATCGCCTCGAGATACGCGATCCGCCGGAACGGCCGCGCGAACGACAACTCGGTCTCTCCGAGACGCAACGTCGTGCCGCCGCAGACGTGCTCGACCAAGTGCGCGATCAACGCTTCGTTGAACGCGAGCATCTCCTCGACGTCCCAGTATGCGGCGTACAACTCGAGCATCGTGAATTCGGGGTTGTGCCGCGTATCAATGCCCTCGTTACGGAAGATCCGCCCGATTTCGTAGACGCGCTCCATCCCGCCGACGATCAGCCGCTTCAGGTTCAGCTCGGTCGCGATACGCAGCTGCATCTGCTGGTCGAGTGCATTGACGTGCGTGAGGAAGGGCCGCGCGGCTGCACCTCCGGCAACGTGGACCAGCACCGGCGTCTCGACTTCGTAGAAGCCGTGCGCATCGATGAAGCGCCGCATCTCGGCGATGATCCGGCTGCGCGCGAAGAACGTCTCGCGCACCTCCGGGTTGACGAAGAGATCCACGTAGCGCTGACGGTATCGCTTCTCGACGTCCTGCAGGCCGTGCCACTTGTCGGGCAGCGGCGCGAGCGTCTTGCCGAGGATCGTGAAGTCGAGCACGTGCAACGTGAGCTCGCCCATCTTCGAGCGGAACGGATAGCCGTACACGCCGAGATGGTCGCCGCGTTCGAGATGCTCGAGTTCCCCCGAGAAGCGTTCGGCCCCGACGTCGTCGCGCCGAATGTAGACCTGCATCTTGCCGGTGCGATCGTGGAGATCGGCGAAGATCGTCTTTCCCATGCGCCGGATCGTCATCACGCGACCGGCGAGCCGCAAGCGATCACCCTCCGCTTTCTGCTCGCGCCCCAACGCCGCGTAGCGCGCGTGGATCTCCGCCGCGTGGGCGTCCACCGGGTAGCGCGTCTGCGCAAACGGGTCTTTGCCCGCAGAACGCAGAGCTGCCAGATGCTCGCGCCTGGCCGCCGTCAGCGCGGCTTCGGTCTTTCCGAGTTCGTCCTGCATGCGCGGCGGCGGAGCGTCAGCTCGCCTTCCGCGCGGCCTTCTTGGCGGGAGCGGCGGTGCCGTTACGGATCGCTTCGATCTTGTAGCGCACGATGCCGCGCGGCGTGGCGACATCCACCACGGCGCCCTTCTTCTTCCCCATGAGGGCCCGCCCGAGCGGCGACTCGTTGCTGATGCGGTGGTTGACCGGATCCGCCTCCGCCGAGCCGACGATGGAGAATTCGAAGACGTCGTTCCGATCGAGGTCTTTGACTTTGACCTTGCAGCCTAGGTGGACCTCGTCGGAGGCATATTCGGATTCGTCGATGATGCGCGCGTTGCGGATCATCGCCTCCAACTTCAGGATACGCCCCTCGATGAACGCCTGCTCCTGCTTGGCATCCTCGTACTCGGCGTTCTCGGAGAGATCGCCGTACTCTTTGGCCTGCCGGATGCGGTCGTTGACTTCCTTACGGTGGACGGTCTTGAGCTCGTCGAGCTCCTCCTGGAGCCGGGCCAGACCTTCGGGCGTGAGGACGATCTCTTTCTCGTTCAAAGCGTCTCCCTCGTGCGGGAAAACCCCGGGATGCCGCGGCGTCTTCCGAAGCCCCGTGTGACCGACGGCGCCTCTCGGGCGCCGCGCGCTTGGTTCGCGAGGTGCGAGCCGTCCCCTGCCGGGATTACGCCGCGCGGACAACCCGCGGGCGCAGGCGCAGCTCCTGCAGCAGCCGCTCGTAGTCGGCCGGGCCGACCTCCTCCCAGCGCTTCCCCAGCAACGCCAGCAGCGCCGCTTCGAGGACGTTCGTCCCGAACGAACGGCCCATGAAGTCCGGGGTCGTCGTCACGAGCAGACGGATTCCGCGCGCGAGCAGATCGTCCACGTCGCGCGGCGTCACCGTGTTGGTGAGGACGATCTTTCCGTCGAGCCGATCCGGCATGTAGCGCCGCATGAAGTGGAAGTCTCCCGCGAGGATCTCCGCTTCGTCATAGTAGTGCGGATATTTCGGCTGCGGCGGCTCTTCTTGTTTCTTGCCGGTGGGATAGAAGAATTGGAACGGCAGCTTGCAGGCGTCGGGAAGATACTTCTCGGCGAGCTCTTCGAATTCGCGCAGGCTGCGGACCGGCTTATCGAGATCGAGCGCAAAGATGAAGTCGCCGAAGAGCACGTCGGCTCCCGCATCCACCAGCGCCTGGGCCATGCCGAAGCGATCAAGCGCGCTGACCATCAGGACCTTGCGCCCACGCAAGGCGATGCCGAGATCCTCTTCGAGGAAACGCACCGCCGCGCGTTCGAGCGTATTCTTGAGGCCGCTGCCGTCGGCGACCGGCGTCACGCGCGCCGCTTCGAGCAAGCGCAGCCCGTCGCGCAGCGCATAGCGCTTGCTACCCGCGTAGAGATAGACGTCGATCCCGCCGAGGCCGATCGCGTCCACGGTGCCGTCGAGCTCGCGGATCTTTGCGATCGCGGCATCGAGCTTGCCGTCCATGCCGATGCGCTCGATGTCGAGTCGCTCACCGAGCATCTCGACCTCGGCGCGATGGTCGCGCGTGCTCGACCCCAGCGAGACGGAGACGACGCGCTTCATACCGCCACGCTCCTGCGCTCGTGCGCGGCCGCGCGAATCGCGGCGATCTTTTCCGGCGTGATCGCCGTATCGAAGGCGCGCATACCGGCGAGCGTGAAGCCGCACCGCTCGGCGAGTCGCTCGATCTCGACGACTTTCTCGAGCGCGATCCCGCGACCCAGCGTGTAGCATTCGCGGCGCTCTTCGAGAGCGAGCACCATCGTCTCGCTCATGCACGCCAGCGCGGTGCGCGGCGGAAGATTCAGGGAAAACTCTTGCCCCGGCTCGCGCACGCGCTCGAAGCGCGGCTCGCCGGGAATCAGCATGTTGCCGCCTTCGATCACCAGCACGTCGGGGCGCTCCAGCGCGACGCGGCGGCTCACGTCGTGCGGCAGCGAGAGCTCGCAGACGACCGCACCGACCCGCAGATCCTCCGGCTGGATGACGTCCTGCGTGGACGAGGTCGCGGTGAGGATGAGATCGGAGCGACGCACCGCTTCGGAGACGTCGGTGGTGTACTCGCTCGCGCACGGCAGACTCGGCGCGATCTCTTCGTGGAAGCGCCGCAGGCGCGTCGCGTTGCGCGCCACCATGATGATGCGGCGCACGCGCGGCGCGATCAGGCGCACGCAGGCGGAGCCGATCGAGCCCGTCGCGCCGATGACCGTCGCGGTCGCCCGGGCGGGATCGATCTCCATCTCGCGCGCGCCGCGGAAGAGACTCTGGATGCCTGCGGCGATCGTCAGCGAGTTCCCCGTCGTCACCGGGATCGGCGCGCGCTGCGCGACGGTCACGCCGCCGTCGCCGACAACGCCCGTGAACGCTCCCAGCCCCGCGATCTCCGCACCCAACTCCGCGCCGATCTCGATCGCGCGGACGATGCGCGTGTAGACCTCCTCGCGCGGAAACTCGATGATCTGCTCGGGCAGCAACGGAGCCGCCACGAACCAGCCTTCCGTCTCGCGACCGTCGGGCGTCCGTACGCCGGTGACGTGCGCGACCGCGTACGGCGGCATCCACTCGAGGATCTTCCGGATGATCGGCGCGCCCTTGCCCTTCGCGCCGGGTTCGTAGCGGGCGACGTCGTCGAGCGAGAGCGGATGGATGACGAAACAGAACTTCACCGGCGCTCCGCCTCCGCTTTCAGCGCGGCGAGCATCATCTCGCTGTTTTCGCGCACTTTTTTTTCGAGCGTCGGCCCGATCAGTTCCGCGAGCGTCGGCACGCCGAAGTCGTACTCCACGCCGAGCACCACGTGCGTACTGCCGTCGCGTTCCGTAAAGGTCCATGTCCCTTCGAAGGTGTCGAGGTCGCCCTCCAACAGCTTGTACTCGATGCGCAGGCGCGCATCATCGAAGCGGTCCTCCTCGGTCCATTCGATGGGAGCCTCCTCGACCAGCGTCTTCCAGCGCGAGATGACGCGATCGGGATGGCGCTCGAGGATCGTCACCGACTCCACGTCCGGCATGAACTCGGGAAAGCGTTCCTGCTCCTTCGCAAGCTCATAGACGAGACGGGCCGGTGCGTCGATCACGACGGAGGTTTCGACGTAGGGCATCGTTGCAACCGCCCAAGGTTCTCGTAGGCGGTTGCCACCCCTGCCCACAAGGCGGAGAGGGCACATTCGACCTGTTCGGCGGTCACGATCAGCGGCGGCTCCAGGCGGATGACGCGCTGCTGGTTCAACGTCCATGCCGCGGTCACGCCCGCCTTCAGCATCTCGGGAAGGATCGCGCCGCCGTACCCTTCATGGGTGAGCTCGACGCCCACCAACAAGCCGAGCCCGCGCACCTCGGCGATCACGTCGGGAAACTCCGCGGCGATCGCGCGACATCCCGCGAGCAACTGCGTCCCGCGCTCGCGCGCGTTCTCCACCAGCCCCTCGTCCTGCAGCACCTCCATCGCCGCCAGCGCGGCCGCGCAGGCGAGTTCGCCGCCGCCGAAGGTCGAGGTGTGCAGGAGCGGCGCCTTCCCGAACGCCCGCTGCCAGACCGCCGTCCGGGCAATGAAGGCACCGACCGGCACGACGCCGCCTGAGAGTCCCTTCGCGAGCGTCATCACGTCCGGCACGACGCCGTCGCGTTCGCAGGCGAAGAGCATCCCGCAGCGGCCGAGGCCCGTCTGCACCTCGTCGGCGATCAGCAGCGCTCCCGCCCGATCGCAGGCCGCGCGCGCGGCGCGCAGATACCCCTCCGGCGGGACGTGGACGCCGCCCTCGCCTTGCACCGGCTCCACGATGAAGGCCGCGGCCCCTTCGAGGGCGTCCTCGAGCGCCGCGGCATCGCCGTACGGCACGTGGACGACCTCCGGGAGCAGCGGGGCGAAGGGGGTACGGAAGGTCTCGCGCCCGCTCACCGAGAGGGCGCCCAAGGTCTTTCCGTGATAGGCGTCGTGCGTCGCGACGAGCTTCGCCCGCCCGGTCGCCGCCCGCGCGAGTTTGATCGCCCCCTCGACCGCCTCCGTGCCGCTATTACACCAGAAGCTGATCTCGAGGTCGCCCGGCGCCAGCTCGGCCAGTCGGCGCGCGGCTCGACCGAGGAGGACGTTGAACATCGTCTTCCCGGAGAGCGCCATGCGTTCCAGTTGCTCTCGGACCGCCGCCACGACCCGCGGATGGGCGTGTCCCAGTGTGAAGACGCCGTAGCCGCCCGCGAAATCGAGGTATGCCTTCCCGGTATGGTCGTAGATGACGCAGCCCTCCGCCCGCACCTCGACGGGTGAGCCCGAGAGCTTCATCACGCGGGCCAGCGGCGGATTCAGGAAGCGCCGGTAGTTCTCGTACGTCTCATCGTAGAGCTCGGCCGGGCTCGCCGCGCCGTAGAGATCCTCGCGCTCGCCGATCATCACAGCCTCTTTCGCCGCCGAGGACGCCGGCCTCCCGGCTACTCGGGGTACTCCGGTCCGGGACCGCTCGTCGCTCCGCCGTCCGGGCTGCGCTCCTGCTGCTCCGCCTCCTCGCTCTCGCCCTCCGTAGCTTCGCTGGTCGGTCGGAGCTCCCGGACCGGAGCACCCCGAGCAGCCGGCTCGTGCAGCATGCTCCGGCGCGAGAACGAAGAGCATGGCGCCGTCAGGCGGCGCGAACGATCGCTCCGGATTCGATGCGCGCGATCGTCTCTTCGATCGTCGCGATCGCCTCGGCGGACGTTTCGATCCGCATGATCCGCTCGCGCAACTGCGCCGCACCGGGAATGCCCTTCAAATACAGGGCGACGTGCTTGCGCATCTGCGGAACCGCGCGCGCTTCGCCCCACTCTTCGACCATCGTGCGGTAGTGCACGATGCAGAAGCGCAAGCGGTCGGCCGGGCCGGGAACCGGCAGCGGATCGCGACCTTCCATCAGATCGCGAATCTGCGAGATCAACCACGGGTTCCCGAGCGTCGCACGCCCGAGCATGATTGCGTCCACGCCGCTCTCGCGCATCCGCTGCAGCGCACGATACGGATCGTCGAGATCGCCGTTGCCGATGACGGGGATTTCCACCGCGCGCTTGAGGCGGGCGATGTGCTCCCAATCGGCGCTGCCCTTATAAAACTGTCGCGCCGTCCGCGCGTGCAACGTGACGGCACGCACGCCGACATCCTGCGCGCGCCGCGCAACGTCGAGATAGACGAGCTGGTCTTCGCTCCAACCCAAGCGCATCTTCACCGTCACCGGGCAGTCCACGGCCTCGACCACGGCGCGCATGATCGCTTCGCAGCGATCCGGATCGCGCAAGCAAGCGGAACCGCCGTTCGTCTTGGTGACCTTCGGCGCCGGACATCCGAAATTGATGTCCACGATGTCGGCACCGCACTCGCGCACCACCTTGGCCGCATAGGCCATCGTCGCCGGATCGTCGCCCCACAACTGCGTGGAGACCGGGCGCTCGACGCCGTGCTGGTCGATCATCTCCATCGTCCGGCGGCTGCCGTACTTGAGCGCGTTCGACGAGACGAACTCGGTCACCGTGAGGCCGAGACCGAACGGCTTGTAGAGCGCCCGCATGGTGCGATTGGTAACGCCCGACATGGGCGCCAGGATGATCGGCGGCCAGATCTCGATCTCGCCGATACGCAAGGGCGGGACGGTACGGCTCATGGCAGCCCGTAGTATAGCACGGCGCCGGGGCGAAACCACCGTCCCGGCGCCGTACCGCGGAGCCTACCCGCGTGCCTGCGCGATCACTGGTACTGCACGCAGTTGCCGCCGCTCGCGTTGCAGACGACCACGTACCCCGGGTAGGGCCACGAACTGCTCGTACCCTGGTGCGTCCAGTCGATGCCCTGGCTAGAGCTGTTGTCGTAGTAGTAGCGTCCCTGCACGTACACGTAGTCGCCGGTCGCCACCCACGGCCATGCGGGTGCGTTCATCTGGTCGAGATTGCTGACGACCTCGATCGCATCGCCCGGCGCGACCTGCACGTAGAAGTATCCGTGCAAACCGCTCCTCGTATACTGCGAGGGCAACACCTGCGTCACCGTACCGCAGACGTCTTCTTCCTGATCTCCGCTGAGCGTGCCGTTTGCGAACGCCTGCTGATCGTTGAGAAACTGCTGGTCGTTGCACGGCCACGCAGGCGACGCGGTCGGCTGCGGCGTCGGTTGCGGTGTCGTCGTGGGCTGCGGCGTCGGGCCGCTCGTCCCCCCGACCAGCGAGACGTCGTCGACGTACACCGCATTGTAATCGCTGGGAGAACCGCTGCCGTAGATACCGAAGAACAACGTCACCGTCTGCCCGGCATAGGCGGAGAGATCGAACGTCTTCTCGACGTAACCGTTCGTGTTGCCGTTCTCGGCGTAAAGCGTGGTGATGATGTTCCCCGAGGAATCCAGGAGATCGGCTTCCTGATCGGCATTTGCCGTCGAGGTCTCCGATGTCGTCTCGTCCACCCAGAACGAAAGGTATCCATTCGCAGGGACCGTCACCGTCTGGCAGACGCCGTCGTACCCGGACTCCTCGCCCGGATTCGACGCCGTATTGCCGACCAGCGCATCGTACGAACCGGAATGCGGATTGCTGGAATCGATCACCGCGTTCCCGTTGCCGCACTGCTGCCAGACCGTGAATCCCCCCGACTCGAACCCGGGATCTCCCACGACGTTCGTTCCGGTCGCCATGATGCGCCGGCCGTGCGATACCGCCAGCGTTTGTGGAAGAGCGATGCGATGCGGACGGTTCGCGGGCACGCGCCCGGCGGCCGCCGGAGCGACCACAGGCGTGACGTTGCCATGACTCCCGCACGAAGCCAAACCGATCGCGGCGACGGCGACATACGCCGTCAGTCGTCTACTCATGCAAAGATCGTCCTCCGCTTCGAAGAGTGCGTTCGGTGCGCACCGCTACGGTACGCCCGCATCTCTTATCGCATAGCGGCGCGGCGCCGTCAATGAAGCGACGTTATCGCTGCATTATCCTGCGATAATGTTCATAGATGCAAATCGCATCTATAGGCGTTTCGTGTCGTTCGCGCCGATCTCGTCGTGATAGAATACCGACAGTCCGCGCAGACTCGCGTGCGGATCGACGGCGTCGATGCAGTCGGCGTGCCTCGCCGCAATCTCCGCATACCCGCCCGTCGCGATCACCGGCGCACGGACGCCGAGTTCCTCGCGAAAACGCGCGACCAGCGCGTGCGCCTGCCCCACGACGCCGAAGATCACACCCGACTGCAGCGCACCGACGGTCTCGCGCGCGATCGCGCGCGGCGGCGCCTCCAAGGCGATCTGGGGAAGCTTCGCGGTACGCGCGACCAGCGCGTCGAGCGAGATGCCGATGCCCGGCGCGATCGCGGCCCCTACATACGCACCATCGACGTCGATCGCGGTGAAGACCGTCGCCGTGCCGTAGCTGATGACGATCGCCGGCGCGCCGTGACGCGCGCGCACGCCGATGGCGGCGGCAACGAGATCCGCCCCGACCTCCGCCGGACGTTCGGTGCGCACCGGCATGACCCGCTGAGCCTCCGGCCGCAAGAAGGCGGGCGACGCTTCGAAGAGACGCTCGCAGGCCGCGCGCACCGCCGCATCGAGTTTCGGAACGACGCTCGCGACGGCCACGCCCTCCACACCGCGCAGCCCGATGCCGTCGGTGGAGAAGAGCTGCGCCAGCGTCGCCGCCAGCTCGTCGGCCGTGCGCCGTGCGTCGGTCCCGAGGCGCCACGTGCGCGACGGCTCGTCCGCGCCGCCTCGAAAGCAGCCGATCTTCGTCTCGGTATTGCCGATGTCGATCGCGAGCAGCATCAGCGACGCACCTGCATGAGATCATCGAGCGCATCGAGCAGGCGAATCGCCAGTACGTCCTTCTCTCCGCTGCCCAAGTCCCGGCGGTCATGCTCGCCCCACAACACGGAGAGCGCATTCGGCTGCATCCCGAAGCCGCGCTCGCCGGAGACGTCGTTGACGACGATCGCATCGAGTTGCTTGCGCCGCAGTTTCTCGCGTGCATTCGCCTCGTGATCGTCGGTCTCGGCGGCGAACCCGACGACGAACGTGCGCCCTTTCCGCGCGGCGATCTCGGACAACACGTCGGGCGTCCGCACGAGGCGCACCGTCAACTCCCGATCCTCGCCTTTTTTCAGTTTGTGCGCGGCGACGTCGGCCGGACGCCAATCGGCGACCGCCGCGGTGGCGATCACGAGGTCCGCATCCGCGGCGGCAGCAAGGGCCGCATCGCGCATCGTCTCCGCGGTCGTCACGCGTACCGTCTCGACGCCGTGCGGCGGTTGCAGGGTGGTCGGCCCCAGGACGAGCGTCACACGAGCGCCGCGCGCGGAGGCTTCGCGCGCGAGCGCGATCCCGGTTGCGCCGGTCGCGGCATTGGAGACGAAGCGCACGGGATCGAACGCTTCGCGCGTAGGTCCCGCCGTGATCACGACGCGACGCCCCTCCCACGATCGCGCGCGCGCGATCGCCGCCTCGAGCACCGCGAGGAGGCGCTCTTCGGACGCCAAGCGGCCGGGGCCGTGTTCACGTTCCGCGAGAAAGCCGCTCTCGGGCTCCACGATACGCACGCCGCGCTCCTCGAGCGCACGCAGGGCCGCACGTGTCGCCGGATGCTCGTACATCGCGGCGTTCATCGCGGGCGCGACGACGATCGGAATGCGCGCCGCAAGCAACGCGGTCGTCACGAGATCGTCGGCGATACCGTGCGCGATCTTCGCGAGGAGATCGGCCGTCGCCGGCGCGACGAGCGCGACGCGCGCCTCGCGCACCAAGCGAATGTGCGGAATGCGTTCGGGCGCATCCCACAACGACGTGAAGACCGGGCGCGCCGTCAGCGCGGCGAAGGTGAGCGGCGCGACGAAGTGCTGCGCGGCTTCGGTGAGCACGACATCGACCTCCGCACCGCGTTGTACGAGCGTGCTGGTGAGTGCCGCGGCTTTGTAGGCCGCGATGCCGCCGCCGACGCAGAGGAGGATGCGCGCGCCGTTCAGCGGGGAATCCATAGGTTGTCCAACAGTCGCGTGCCGCCCGCACGCACGGCGCCGATGACGAACGCGGGCGGACGCAAGGACTCCAGCGGCTCGAAGGTGAGCTCGTGCACGACGTCGAGGTAGTCTTCGCGCAGCAACGGGTCGAGCTGCGCGCGGGCGTGGGCGAGCGCCTGCGCTTTCGGCATTCCCGCCTCCAAAGCGGTACGAAGCGCCGTCAGCGCGCGATAGAGCGTCGGTGCCGCAGCGCGCTCGCGATCGTTCAGATAGACGTTGCGGCTCGACATCGCCAGGCCGTCGTCCTCGCGCACCGTCGGCACGATCGCGACGCGCACCGGAAGATCGAGGTCGCGCACGACCGTCCGCAACACCGCCGTCTGCTGCGCATCCTTCTGCCCGAGGTAGAGGACGTCGGGCTCGACGATGTGCAGCAGCTTCACGACCACGGTCGCGACGCCGCAGAAATGCGTCGGGCGAATCGCTCCTTCGTACCGCGTCCCGAGCGCACCGACGTCGATCGCGGTGACGAACCCCGGAGGATACATCTCCGCGGCTTCGGGCGCGAAGAGCACGTCCACGCCGGAGCGCGCGAATTTCTCCGCGTCGCCCGTCGGATCGCGCGGGTAGCGATCGAGGTCTTCACCGGCGGCAAACTGCAGCGGATTCACGAAGAGCGAGGCCACGACCGTCGCACACTCGCGGCGCGCCGCCTCGACCAACGACAGATGGCCGGCATGGAGCGCCCCCATCGTCGGCACGAAGCCGCGCGGGCGCGGGCGCTCGGCCAGCGATCGCCGCAGCGCCGCGATCTCCGTGACGGCGACCATCGCCGTCGAGAGGCGATCGCTCATTCGGGCACCACGCGCAACAGCGTCCGCCCGACGACGAACGGCGTCCCCGGCGGCAACTCGACTGCGCCGGAGACGGGATGCTCACCTACGCGCGTCCCGTTGCGACTCTGCAGGTCCTCGAGGATGAGGGCGGCGCCGTCCACCCGCACCCGCGCGTGCCGCCGCGAGACGTAGCGATCGAGAGGAAGGCAGGCATCGGCCGCACTCTCGTCGCGGCCGATGACGATCTCGCGTTCGAAACGCCACGTCTTCCCGTCGAGCGGGCCGTTGAGGACCTCCAGGACGTACATCGCCGCAGGCCTTCTCTCCGCGCGGTGCCGCCCTCCTGGCGCGCGCCGCCCCGTCTGCGCCCATATCCTAATGAATCCGGGAGGGGTGACGATACCTGGAAAGGTGACGATGAACGACCGGATCGACGAGCTGCTGCATCTGATCGAGGTCGAGCCGGATGCACTGCGCGAAGCCGAGTTTCGGCAAGCACAAGCCATCCTCGAGACGATGGTCGGCAAAACGATCGCTTCCGCCGAGGTGGAAGAGACGCGCATCGTCGTCACCACGACCGACGGCAACCGCTACTTTTTCTACGGATTCCTCGGCGGCGACGCGCACTGAGGTCACGGCGCAGCGCCGAGCCGATCCCGAATGAACGCGGCGATCGCCGCTTTGTCGCGTTCCGTGTATTGCGTGAAAGCGATGCCGTGGGCGTAGTGACACCGGCGTGCATCGTAGAAGGAGAGCACGATCACGCCGTGCACCAGCACGTCGTGCGCACCGGACGGAAACGCGAAGCGCACGATCACGCGCTGCCCGGGAGGCAGATCGCTTGTCGTCGCGACGCGCATGCCGCCTTCGCTGAGATCGAGTGCCGCGCCGCCGAGAACGAGTTCGTGTCCCGGAAGGATCACCGTGACCGGGAAATCCACGGCGACGCGCGCATCGCGCCGCCGGCTGCCGGGATCGTCCTGCGTGCTCACCGGCGTTCCCCTTTCTTCGCGCGCGGTGCGCCGCCTTCCACGACCGCCTGCGCCGCGCAGAGCGCTCCGAGATAGACGTGCTCCGCGACGACGCCGCCTTGGAGATAGACCTCGTACGGCGCGCGCAACGGCGCATCGCACGAGAGTTCGATCGTCGCACCCGCGACGAATGCACCGCTCGACATCACCACCGGCACGTCGTACCCCGGCACCGGCCCGGGCTCCGGCGTGAAGCGCGCGTTCAGCGGTAACGCCCGCTGCAGCCCGCGCGCGAAGCGCACCACCGCGTGCGGGTCGCCCAGACGGATCGCCTGGACGATGTCCGTGCGGCGCTCGCCCGGCATCGGATCGACCGTATAGCCGAGTTCGTCGAAGAGCGCAGCCGCGAAATCGAGACCGCGGACGCTCTGTTCGACGACGAGCGGCGCGAGGAAGAGGCCGTGGACGAGGGCGCGGCCGTAGCCGAGCGTCGGCCCCAGCGCAGCGCCGAGTCCCGGCGCGTAGTGGCGGACCGCAATGCGCTCCACCCACGGCACGCGGCCAGCGACGTACGCACCGGCAGGCGCGAGCGAACCGCCGAGATTCTTGATAAGCGAACCGATTGCGACGTCGGCGCCGACGTGCGTCGGTTCGCGCTCTTCGACGAGTTCGCCGTAACAGTCGTCCACCAGAATCGGGATCTCCGGCGCGTATGCGCGGATCGCGGCGATCCCGCGTTCGATCGCCGCGATCGAGAGCGACGGTCGGCTCGCATAGCCGCGCGATCGCTGGATGAAGATCGAGCCGACGTCGCCGCGTGCGAGCTCCTCGGCAACCGCGTCCGCAGCGATCTCGCCGCTCGCGTCGAGCGCGACTTCTCGGTACCCGATGCCGCGCGTGACGAGTGCCTGCGGGGCGCGGGCGATCGCGTTGCGCAGCGTATCGTAGGGTGCGCCGGTGACGGAGAGGAGAACCGTCCCGGGCGGCGTGCAGGCCTCCAGCGCGGTGACGATCGCGTGCGTGCCGCTCACCAGCGAGAGGCGCGCGAGCGCGCGTTCCGTTCCAAAGAGACGGGCCAGCAGCGCCTCGTAGCGTTCGCGCGCGGCATCGTCGTAGCCGTATCCCGTCGTCGCGGCGAGATCGCTCTCGGCGATCCCTTCTTCCATGAAGGCGCGCAGCACCGCCAGCTTCACGCGCCGGTGCACCTCGTATCGCAGGTCGCGCACGCGCTCCCACGCACGTTCGGCCGCGGAGCGCACCGGCTCGCCGGCTTCCGCCAATTCGCAGAGCGTCGCGATCACGCCGCGTGCGCGCAACGCCGTTCGTACGCGCGCACGAACGGCCACCAGATCGCAAAGGCGAGGGTGAGGTTCACGAGCGAGAGCACGATCGCGCGCGGATCGAGCGTCGCGAGATAGACGGCGATCGGCGTCGGCACCGATGAGGGCACGTAGAGCGCCGCGGGCGCGACCAACCCGGCATGGAGCGCGAGGCACGTGGTGGCGGCGAGCACCAGCGGTGCCGCCAAGAACGGCAGCGCGAGGGCGGGATTCATCGCGACCGGCACGCCGTAGAGGAGCGGCTCGTTCGCGTTCACGAGCGACGGCACGAGCGCCAGCCGTCCGATGCGACGCAGTCGCGGCACACGCGAACATGCGAGCAGGACCGCAAGCGGCAGCGTCGCCCCCGCACCGCCCGGCGTCGCGAAGAGGAAGAGCGAGGAGGTTACCAGGTGCGGCAGCGGCGCCCCCTGCGCGTAGGCCGCCGCGTTCTGCATCTGCAGCGTGAGATAGAGCGGCGTGACGACCGCAGCGGTCATCGCCGCCCCGTGGACGCCGATGAGCCAAAGGAGGCTCTGCACCGCGATGATCGTCAAGAAGGCGGCGTACCCGTCGCCCAAGCGCGAGAGTGGGCGCAGAGCAACCGCGAGCGCGCCCCCCAGCGAGACGTGCAGCGCGGCGAGGACGGCGAAGACGGCGAACGCGATCGCGGCGGCGACCACCGCGTGCGGGGCGCGCGCGACCGGATCGGTGCGGCGGCCGGTGACGAGAAAGATCGCCGCGACGGCAAAGGCCACGACGATCGCCAGGAAGAGCGCGCTCGGGGCCGCCTGCCGGAGCACCTCCACGAGACCGAGCGCCCGCGGTCGCGGGAGGGCGAGCGCGAAGCACGCAACGGTCGTGAAGGCCAGCAGCCCGGCCGGAAGGCCGAGTCGGCGAGCCAGACGCGACGGCAACGCGACGGCAAGCGCCGCCCCCATCGCTCCCAATGCGGGAAGGACCGCCCTGCCGCTGCGCAGCTCCCATGCCCGCAGGAGCGAGAGGTGTGCGTGGGGCGCGCCTACGAGGAGCAGCGGCACGAAGGCAAGCGCAAAGCCGACGAAGCTCCACGGCAAGGCCTCCTGGAGGGCCTGGAGCGCCGCGCGTCCGGTCGAGAGGAACTCGGCCGCGCCTCCTTCGCGAGGACTACAGCCTGCGGACCACGGCTTCGACGCGACCGACGATCTCGACATCGTCGGCGTAGATTGGCGCCATGGCGCGATTCTCCGGCTCCAGACGGACGCGGTTGCCTTCGCGATAGAAGCGTTTCACGGTCGCCTCGCCGTCGATCATCGCGACCACGATCTCGCCGTCGCGCGCCGTTCTCTGCGGTCGCACGATCACGAGATCGCCGTCCAAGATGCCCGCTTCGATCATCGAGTCGCCCTTCACGCGGAGGACGAATCCGTCCGAGAGCCGCGGCAAGAAATCGGCGGAGAGCAGCAGCTCGCCCTCGCGATCCTCCTGGGCGGTAATCGGAACGCCGGCGGCGACGCGCCCAAGGACGGGAAAGACGACTGCCCGCGCGTGGAGGCCGTTCGCCGGGGCTCCCTGCGGGTCGGGCCGACTGCGCAACGCACGCGGCTTGGTGGGGTCGCGGCTGATGAGCCCACGACGCTCGAGGGCCTTCAAGTGGGCGTGGATCGTGGACGACGACGAGAGCCCGACGCGCTGCCCGATCTCCCGCACCGACGGCGGGTAGCCGTGCTCCTGGGTGTAGGCCCGAATCGCTTCGAGGATGCGTCGCTGCCGGTCGCTCAACGGACGTTCGCTCATGGTTCCCTCCGCGCGGATGAACCGAGCCTACCATATCCATCGGTTCGAATGCAAACAGGTGTTCCCGAAACAGGCGTTCGCCGGGGATTGACAGCGCCAGGGCGCCGCATGCTACCATGTGGGGGACGAACGGGCGTTTGGCCCAAGATACAGGCAGCATCGTGGCGGAACGGACGTTCGGAACGAGATATGGAGGATGGTGAGCGAGCAATGACCAGGCGCAGACGGATGACCTTGATGCCGCTGATCTCCCTCCTGTCGTTGAGCCTGGTGGTGACGCTCCCGGTTCTCTCCAGCGCCCGCCTCCATGCAGCCGGTGTCACGCACTACCGCATCGTCACCGTCCGTCCGGGTGACACCCTCTGGTCGATCGCTGCGGCGCGGACCGGCAGCAACGAATCGATCGAGGAAGCCATCGACCGCATCACCGCGGCCAACCATCTCCGTAGCGCCGAGCTCCGGCCCGGCCAGCATCTCCGCATCCCGCTGTAGCCTCGAAACCTCGCTCCAGCCTCCAATCGATATCCGCACACCGCGCCGCGCATCCACGATGTGCGGTCTCTGCGCAGTCGTCGCGCATGACGCCGGGTATCGCCTCGCCGTCTTTCCAAACTGTACGGGACGCGTGACGCTGAACGGAGACTAGCGGCGCATGACGAGGATCACCGAGTGACCGTCGTGCTCCTCGAGGAACGCCAGCCCTTCCGCCATCCACCCGTCGAGCCCGCCGCTCATGTGTGCCGCGACCTCGCGCACGACGTGGATCCGGTTTCGTAGCCATACCAGCTCGCTGCGCGTGGTCACTGGAAAGACGGCAACCTCACACTCTTCACACCGATACCCGTATCGCATCACGATCCCCCGACTGTCGCGTCCACTTCGCGGTTACGAACCGCCGGAAAAGGCCGGAGGCCCCTGCGGTTGCAGGAGCCTCCGGTTTTTGGTACGTGTCGTGCCCAGATCCGTTCGGATTAGAGCTTGACCTGCACCTGGAGGTAGGCCTGGAAGGGCAGGCCGCCCGAGAACGGAGCGTAGGGGAGAGAGTAGACCTTCGGTACCGGTGCGGTGCCGTTGGCCGGATCGCTCGGGGAAGCCCCGTAGAAGAAGCCGGCACCCGGAGTCGCACCGAGATAGTTTGTGGTGTTGACTCCGTACCCGCAGACGATGCTGTTCGGCGCATAGGCGCTTGACCACGGCATCTTGGCACCGCCGAAGCAGCGGTTGACCAGATTCGCCAGGTTGAGCGTTGCCGTCACCTTCTGCGAGAGGTCGTAGCGAAGCTGCGCTCCGATGTTGAGCTGCCATGGCTCGCGGTAGGCGCCGATCCCGTCGAAGAGACCCGTGACCGGATCAGGGATCGCTAGGTAGCCGCTGTAGGTGAAGAGCGATGGTCCACAGGTGAGATAATCGGCTGCTGTCGCGTACGGCGAGGTTGCCGCAACACGCCCGTCGGCCGCCTGATTGGCCGTGCAGTCACGCGGATCCGTCCCGTAGATCGCCGTCGGGTATCCGTAGTAGGTACCCGAGTTGAGTTGGAAGTTCGGCGCGATCGCAAAGCGACCGTGCTTGTACTGCAACCAACCAGCGAAGACGTTCGGCGCGATCGCCGTCGAGCCGACGGCGGTATCGCTGGGATCGTTCGGCGGCTCGTTCGGGTAGGTCGGATACCAGCCGTTACGATCGAGCAGTGGCTGCGGGCTCATGGAGTAGTACGGGTTGAGGATATCACTACCCGGGTTGGCGCAGGTGGGATCGGGCGCGTTCGAGCCGTTTGGCCCCGTCGGGCTCGCTTCGTTGTAGCACTTGGCACCGCCGCCTGCCGCCGTGAGGGCGTTGAACGCCGTGATGTAGCTGTTGATGTAGTCGATGGCGTTGATCCCGCTCGGCGGAGACCCATATCGGATCACGGCCTTGGTGTAGGTGTAGGAGAGCGCGCCGGACCAGCCATTGAGCGTCGGGTTGCCCTTCATAAGTTCGAACTCGACACCCGAGCTATGCTGGTGGCCGAAGTTGGCACCAGAGATGAAGCCCGGCCCCAACGGGAGATAGACCGTCTCGTTGTGTGTATCGCGGTAGAACGGCGTCAGCTTGAACGAGAGGTCGGTGCCGTTGACGTGCTTCTCCAGCGAGACGTCATAGTTGATCGAGTACTGCACCGGATTGTTGTGCCCCGGATTCGTGAAGCCGAGGTTCCAGAACCGGCCGTAGTCGAAGGAGGCGGCAAACTTGCCGGAGAGGTTGGCGTACTGTTCGAACGCCGTCTCCGTCGGCTGCGTGTACTTACCGACGCTGAAGCGAAGGATGGTATTGGGATTGAGCGCGTACGTGCCGCCCAATCGTGGCGAGAACTCGTTCAGCACGAACGCATTCGGGCTCACGGGAGAGAAGAGCAACGACCCGGCATTCGGACCGACGCCTCCCGTCGGATGGACGCCCGGCTGCCCCGACGGTGCCGTCGGGCAGGCGCCTCCCGGCGTCGAGGTCGTGTACGGCGACGGCGGCGGCGGAGTGATCGGACTAAGCGGCTTGAAGATCACGAGCCCCGTCGCCGGATCGTAGCACGCGACCTGCGAGTACGCATTGAACCAGAACTGGTCCTCGGGCGTGTTGGTATTCGCTAGGTCGTATTCGAAGCGCTCGAACCGCACGCCGAGATTCAGGTCGAGCTTGTCATTCGGCCTGAAGTCGTCGGTCAGCGCAACCGCCGAGAACTTCGGCGCCACCGTGTTGTGCGGACCCGCCTGACCGGGCACCGTCACGAGGAACTGCGCTCCGGCAGTGCACGCTGCCGTTCCGGCGAGCGGGCCACCCGCTGCGCAGGCGGTCGTCATGTTGACCGGAATGGGGTTGATGTACGTGCCCGATGCAGCAGGGGAGAAGCACGACGTCTGGGCACCCGTCGTGTAGTTGAAGCACAGCGGGTTGCTGGGGTTCCCGTTGGTCAACGTCGTGACCGGCGCGTTGGGCCCGTCGAATAGCGTTCCCAACCCGTAGTAGTTGAAGGTACGGTCCACGGCGGCGGTGGTGTAGCTGGCATCGAGCGTCAGCAGGTTCGCCGGATTGATCTGGTTGGCGTACGTGAAGTAGAGGCCGCGGGTGTGCGTGTTCAGCTCGTAGTCCGGCGTATTGCCGCACAGGCCGCCGAAGAGCAAGAAGCCCTGATTGTAGTATGCGGACGAGCAGTCAGGCCCGCCGATCAACCAGTCGGAGTAGAACGTATAGCCGAACAGTCGCGCGTATGAGTTTTCGTTGATGTTTCGCGTGTACTGGAGCTTCACGATACCGACGTCGTTCCAGAAGCCGTCACGCAACGGCGTTGAGATGCCGCTCTGGAAAGCACGCTGCGAGGGCGAGTTCGGAAAGAGGTAGTGGACGACGTTCGCGGTCGATGCGAGTTGCCCGAATTGTGTCCCCGGCGCGAAGGAGAAGCCGTCCGCGTACGGGATCGGACTGCCGCCGGTCGTCGCGCAGGCACCGCTGCCGAAGAGTGCGACGTACGCGCACAGGTTGTTGTTCGGACCTCCCTGCCCGACCCAGCTCGTGATGCCGAGCGCATTGTCGAAGGCGGGGAACTCCGACGTGAGGTTGTTGAGGGCCGTCAGGCCACCTTGGTCATTGATGCTCGACTCGTTGATCGAGTACTGCATCGAGTTGTCGAATAACAGCTGGACGTCATCACGGCCGGTGCCGTTGCGATGCGGGATACCCAAGTGGAAGTTGACGACCGAGTCACGCTCGAACAGGTTCTGCTGATAGCCGTTCCCGAACGGGCCGTACGAGTTACAGACGCCCGGGAAGAGCGAACCTGCGGGCGCCGTGCCGAGATTCTGACACGCCGGGACATCTGCGTTGGTGTAGAAGCCCATATACGGTAGTCCGTCCGCCGCCATGCCCCCGAAGAACGGCGCCTGCGACTCGGTCCCGAAGAGGCCGTAGCTCGAGGAGCCGTCGGTCGCGATGTTCCCGCCGTTTTGGTTGTTGATCGTCGGGTAGGTCTGGTTGAAGCCTAACAACCCGACGTAATACGAGAACATGCGGTTGGGCGATGCGCCGGAGACCTCGGCCTGGAGCGAGTGATAGAAATTAGGGGTCCCGATGCCGCCGCTGATGTCGGCGTAGCCGGGATAGGTACCAGTCTTGATGACCTGGTTGATATAACCGCCTAGCGTCTCGGAGACTGCGCCTGCAGGCGAGCCGCCGGTGTAGACCTGTAACTCCTGCTGGCCCAGCGTCGAGAGCGAGTTGGCCTGGTAGTTGTCGAACGCCCGGTTTACTGGAACGCCGTCGAACTCGTAGCCCGTCTGGCTATACGCGCCGCCGCGGATGTAAAAAACCTGGCCCCAGCCATAGTTCCCGATGTAGGATGTAACGCCGGGCTGCTGGTAGATCCCCGAGTAGGCGGCATTCAGGTTGTAACCGCCCGCGCTGGCCGCGATGACCTGCTGCGTGGCAGAGTTGACGGAATAGATGTCCGAGGTGACTCCCTGCTTGACCAAGTTGCCGGCCGCCGTTGCGGTGACCTTGGCGATGGTCTTGAGGGACTTCTGCAGGTGGAACGCCAGCACGAAGTTCTGGTCCGCAAAGACCGTTACGCCGGGTTCCGTGACCGGTTGGAATCCCGCCTTCTCGACCGTCACGCTGTATGTGTCCGGCGGGAGGTCGAGGAAGACGAAATGACCGGACGAGTCGGTCGTGGCAACGGCAACGTCGGATGAGGAGCGAGCGATGACCGTTGCTCCGGCCACCGGGGCACCCTTGGTATCCGTCACCGTCCCGCTGAGCGTACCCGTCGTCCCCGCCAGTGCCCATGTTCCCTGGAACAGGAAGGCGACGAACAGCGCCAGCGCTGTGACCACTCGTCGGTAGGATCGAATCATTGACATTCCTTACCCTCTGAGTGTTTCGAGTGATATGCGCTCGGGAACATGCCCCGGCCTCCTCGGCCCGAGCGTGTTCCACGAGCGTGAGGGCAGGTATTCTCCCGACGAAGGTCGCTTCCTTTAGGTTCCTTTAACCCTCGCGTTCAGACGAGGGTCGCCATCCGCTCCCGCAGGAGCGCGGGAATCTGCGATGGGCGGTCGGCGACGGGGACGCCGGCTTCCTGGAACGCACGCACCTTGCTCTCCGGCGTCCCGAAGCCTCCGGAGATGATCGCCCCGGCATGGCCGAGGGACTTGCCGGGCGGAGCATTGCGCCCACCGATGAAGGCGACGATTGGCATCCGTGGCAGGTGCTCGCGAATGAAGGCTGCCGCCTCTTCTTCGTCGGAGCCGCCGATCTCGCCGCAGAGGACGAGCGCCTCGGTCTGCGGATCGTTCGCGAAGGCGCGCAGGCAATCCACGAAGGTCGTCCCGATGATCGGGTCGCCACCAATGCCGACGCAGGTGGACTGACCCAGCCCCGAGCGCGTGAGGAGATCGACCACCTCGTAGGTCAGCGTCCCCGAACGCGAGATCACGCCGACATTCCCTTCCTTGAAGACGTGACCGGGCATGATGCCGATGGAGGCCTTCCCCGGCGAGAGCAGTCCCGGGCAGTTGGGGCCGATGATGCGCATCCCGGGCGTCGCACCGACGACCCGCAGCACGTCGTGGACGGGAATCCCTTCAGTGATGCAGACCGCCAGCTCGATACCCGCGTCGTAGGCCTCGAAGAGCGCGTCGGCCGCGAAGGCCGGCGGCACGAAGATGCACGTGTGCGTCGCGCCGGTCGCCTCGACCGCCTGCCGCACGGTATCGAAGACCGGCAGTCCGTGCTCGCTCTTCTGCCCGCCCTTCCCGGGCGTCACGCCGCCGACGACCTGCGTTCCGTACGCCAGCATGCGCGCGGTGTGGTACGAACCCTCAGCGCCGGTGATGCCTTGCACGATCACCTTCGTGCCCTTGTCGAGAAAGATCGCCACCGTTCGCCCTCCCTTACTTACTCGGCCCGGCCCGCCAGCGCGACCGCACGCGCCGCGCCTTCGTCCATCGTCTCGACCGGCGTCATCCCCGCCTCGGCGAGAATGCGCCGTCCTTCGTCCTCGTTGGTCCCCGTCAGGCGAATCACCAGCGGGATCTTCCGCGCTTGCGTCCGCTGCATCGCCTGCACGATGCCGCGCGCCACTTCGTCGCCGCGCGTGATACCGCCGAAGATGTTGATGAAAAAGACCTTCGCGCCGGTGTGATTCACCACGAGCTCGTAGCAGTTGCGCACGCGCTCCGCATTCGCGCCGCCGCCGACGTCGAGAAAGTTCGCGATCTCGCCGCCCGCATTCTTGACCGCGTCCATCGTCGCCATCGCGAGCCCCGCACCGTTCGCCATCGTGCCGACGGTACCGCCGAAGCGACGGAAGTTGCGAATCCCCAGACCCGCTGCCGCCGCGAGGGCCTCGTCCTCGTCGAGCGGCAGCACCGCCTTCCACTCCTCGAACTCCGGATGCCGGAAGAGCGCGTCGTCGTCGAGCTCGACCTTCGCATCCGAAGCGATCACGCGCCCGTCCTGCGTGAGCACCAGCGGGTTGATCTCGACCAGCTTCGCCCCGTACCGGAAGAAGACGTCGTAGAGGGCCCCGAGCACCGCGGGAAACGCCTTGCGGTATCCGGGATCGAGCTGCGCATCGAACGCCAGGGCGCGGCCGATGAACGGCGAGTACCCCATCGCGACCTCGATGCTCCGGCGCACGATCGCGCCCGGGTGCTTCTCGGCGACCTCCTCGACGTCCATGCCGCCGAAGCGCGAGACCATCGCCACCGGACGCTTCGTCGCGCGATCGACGGTGATCGCGCAGTACGCTTCCTGCGCGATCGGCAGTCGCTCCTCGACCAGCACCGAGCGCACCGGCTCGCCCTGCGGATTCTGGCGGTTCGGCGGCATCGGCGTCGCCAAGATCTCGCGCGCGACCGCACGCGCTTCGTCCGCGCTCGACGCGAACTTGATCTTGCCGGCCTTGCCGCGGCCACCCATCAACACTTGCGCTTTGACGACCCACGATCCGGGATTGGCCGCAACGAACGCCGCCGCGGCGTCGGCATCGGCGCAGTGCTGCGAGCGCGGCACCGGAACGCCGGAGCGACGCAACAACTCTTTCCCTTGGTATTCCATCAAATTCATCGAGTCGTTCGTTCCTTTCGTCTCATACCACTTTACCGAAGAGCGAGCGCGCGATGATCAGTTGCTGCACCTCCGACGTGCCTTCGTAGATCTCGGTGATCTTCGCGTCGCGATAGTAGCGCTCGACCGGAAACTCGGTCGTATACCCGTATCCGCCGTGTACCTGGATCGCCTCTGCGGCGTGCAGGCGCGCTGCCGTCGAAGCGAAGAGTTTCGCCTGACTGGCGGCGACCGCAAACGGCTCGCCCGCATCGGCGAGCGCGGCCGCTCGGTACGTCAGCATGCGCGCGGCTTCGAGATCGGTCGCCATCCGCGCGATCTTGAACGAAACGCCTTCGAATGCGGCGATCGGCTTTCCGAACGCCGTGCGTTCCGCCGCGAATTTCACCGATGCGTCGAGGCAGGCGGCGAGGATCCCGCACGCCTGCGCCGCAATGCCGATGCGACCGCTCGCGAGAGCGGTCATCGCGCCGATGAAGCCTTCACCTTCGGCACCCAACCGCGCGCTCTCCGGAACGCGCGCGCCGTCGAAGGCGAGATCGCAGGTGTCGCTCGTGCGGATGCCGAGTTTCTCGGTGACCTTCTCGACCGCGACGTTCGGCGTCGCGGCGTCCACGAGGAAGGCGCTGATCCCCTTCGCCCCCGCGCCGCCGGTGCGAAACATCCCCATGATCACGCCCGCGTGACGCCCGTTTGTGCACCATTGCTTGCGACCGTGCAAGACGTAGGCATCGCCGTCGCGCTGCGCGCTCGCGCGAATCGCCGCCGCATCGGAGCCAGCGTCCGGTTCGGTGAGCGCGAAGGCGCCGAGCGCCTCTCCCGAGGCCAGGCGCGGCAACCAGGATCGCTTCTGCTCTTCGTTTCCGAGCGTGAGGATCGCGGCGCAGATCATCGTGTGCACCGAGACCGTCACCGCCGTTCCGGCATCCACGCGCGCGAGCTCTTCGATCGCGGCGACGTAGGAGAGATAGTCCGCGCCGGCGCCGCCGTAGCGCTCCGGTACGATGATCCCCATCAATCCCGCCGCCCCGAGCGTACGAACGAGCTCGCGAGGAAAGCGATGCTCGCGATCCCACTGCGCGACGTGCGGCGCGATCTCGCGGCGCGCCACCTCCGCGGCGAGGTCGCCGACGGCACGCTGCTCGGGCCGCAGGGCGAACTGCGGCGTCGCGATCTCTCCGCTCACTCGCCGTACCGGTAGAACCCGCGCCCGCTCTTCTTCCCGAGCCGGCCCGCCGCGACGTACTGCTTGAGGAGCGGACACGGCCGGTACTTCGGATCGCCGAGCCCTTCGTGCAGGACCTCGAGGATCGCCAGACACGTATCGAGACCGATGAAATCCGCCAACTGCAGCGGCCCCATCGGATGATTCATGCCGAGCTTCATCACCGTGTCGATCGCTTCCGGCGACGCGACGCCTTCGTAGAGGGCATAGATCGCCTCGTTGATCATCGGCATCAGGACGCGGTTGCTCACGAAGCCGGGGAAGTCGCGCACCTCGACCGGCGTCTTACCGAGCTCGCGTGCGAGCGCCTCGACCGTCGCGTAGGTCTCGTCCGAAGTCTCCAGGCCGCGGATGATCTCCACCAGTTGCATCACCGGCACGGGGTTCATGAAGTGCATGCCGATGACGCGCGCGGGGCGCGCGGTCTGCGCGGCGAGCACGGTGATCGAGATCGACGACGTGTTGCTCGCGAGAATCGCCTCCGCCGGCGTCGCGCGATCGAGCGTGCGAAAGATCTCACTCTTGACGGCGAGGTCTTCCGTCGCGGCCTCGATCGCGAGTGCGACGTCGAGGCGATCGAGCGCGACGGTGGTACGGATGCGCGCGAGCGCCGCATCGCGCTGCTCGGGGGTGATGCGGCCTTTCTGCACCGCGCGCTCGAGATTCGCGCGGATGACGCCGAGACCGCGCTCGAGATACTGCTCGGCGCGGTCGGTGAGGATGACGTCGTGACCGCTCTGTGCGATCACCTGGGCGATGCCGGAGCCCATCTGCCCGGCACCGATGACGGCGACGCGCACGCGCTCAGTCGACGCGGATCAGCAGGGCGTCGCCCTGGCCGCCGCCGGAACAGATCGTCGCGATGCCGAGACCGCCGCCTCGCGAGCGCAACTGCTGCACGACCGACGCGGTGATGCGCGCACCCGAGGCGCCGATCGGATGCCCCATCGCGATCGCTCCGCCGCGGCGATTGATCTGCTCGGGATCGAGTCCGAGCCGGCGCGCCGACGTGAGCGCGACGGCCGCAAACGCTTCGTTGATCTCCCACACGTGGATGTCGCGAACGGAGAGGCCGTTGCGTTCCAGCAGCAGTTGTGCGGCCATCGCCGGCGTGAGCGCGATGTACGGCGAATCCCACGCGACGGTCGCGTGGTCCACGATCGTCGCAAGCGCCGGAAGGCCGTGCGTGCGCGCGTAGTCCGCATCGCCGAGGATCAGCGCCGCGGCACCGTCGTTCACGCCCGGAGCGTTCCCCGCCGTGATCGTTCCGCCGGGCTCCAGCGGCTTGAGTTTGGCCATCGCCTCGAGGCTCGCATCGGGGCGAACCGCTTCGTCGCGATCGACCAGCTGATGCGGCTGATCGCCCGTCACGAACGGCACATACGATTCGTACTCGAAGGTGAACTGCGGCGACGGTTCGTGCTCGAAGACGCGCGACGCCGCTCCCGCAGTCACCGGAATGCGCGGCCGCCCGCGTCGCGGCAACGCATCCACGACGAGCTTGCCCTTCGCCTTCGTCGCGACGCGCAGCGGAACGATCTCGTCGGCGAACGCGCCGCTCTCCTGGGCAGCCGCAGCGCGCTTGTGGCTCTCGTACGCGAAGCGATCCTGGTCCTCGCGTGAGAGCCCGAGCTCCGCAGCGACCTTCGTTCCCTGGCTCGCCATCGTCATCGGGAAGTAGCAGTCCCACAAGCCGTCGTGGATCATCGCGTCCACGAGCGTTCCGTCACCGAAACGATAGCCGAAGCGCGCATCCTGCAACAGGTACGGCGCATTCGACATCGACTCCATACCGCCGGCGGCGACGACGCGATGCGCCCCCGCTTCGATCGCTCGCTTCGCGGCGACGATCGCGAGCATCCCCGAGGCGCAGACCTTGTTCACCGTCTCGGCGGTGACCGTCTTCGCCAGCCCCGCTTTGAAGAGCACTTGTCGCGCCGGATTCTGCCCGGCGCCGGCCTGCAGCACCTGGCCGAAGATCACGTGCTCGATCTCGCTCGGATCGATCCCCGAGCGCTCGATCGCGGCGGCCAGCGCGGCCGCCCCCAGCGTGGTAGCGGAGAGCGGCGCGAGCGCGCCCCCCAATTTTCCGAACGCCGTCCGCGCCGTTCCGAGAACGACGGTCTTGGCTTCCATGGTACTCATCTCCGCTCCAGCCTTCGCCCGATCCCGGAACGCTCCCTCGGCCCGACTTTTATCGCCGGTATCGCCCTCGCCGCCGTACCGAGCCGGCGCATCGCCGGCCCACCGCCCGCGCGTCGCGTCGTTCCGGAACCGCTCGTCGCCCCGCCGTCCGGGCTACGCTCCTGCTGCTCCGCCTCCTCGCTCTCGCCCTCCGTGGCTTCGCTCGTCGGTCGGAGCTTCCGAAACGACGCGATGCACGGGCGTCGCGGTGCTCCCGAAATGAGGCATAGGCTTGACGGAATATTCGTTGGAGCCTATGCTGTGTCATGCAGTTCGTCGTCAATGTTACCGTCGAGTTCGAAACCTGGTTCTATGAGCAAGATGAGGCGCTGCAAGACGACATCGACATCGCGGTGCATCTTCTCGAAGCAAAGGGTCCGATGCTGGAGCGCCCATACGTAGATACGCTCCGCGGCTCGCGGTTTTCAAATATGAAGGAGTTACGCGTCCAGAGTAAGGGTCGGCCCTTTCGTATCGCATTCGCGTTCGGCCCCAATCGCGAAGCCATTCTCTTGATTGGTGGAAGCAAGGAGGGCACCGATGAACGGCGATTCTATCGGAAACTCATTGCGCAAGCAGATGCATTGTTCGAAAGATATCTAGCGAATCTAAGGGGGTAATGATGGCACGCAGCTTCAATGAGCTCCGAAAGATCATGACGCCGGAGCGTCGAGCAGCAAACGCTGCGCGGGCAAAGGAGATTCTTGCGGAGATGCCTCTTCGGCAGTTGCGGTATGCGCTCGAACAATCGCAGCAAAGCATCGCCGAGTCTCTCGGCACGACGCAAAGCGAAGTCTCCAAGCTCGAGCGCAGAACGGATGCCTACATCAGCACGGTGCGCAGGTATGTGGAGGCGTTGGGCGGGCACCTCGACCTCATAGCCCGCTTCCCCGACGGCGACTACCGCATCACGCAGTTTAGCGAGGTCTTGGATAGTGTGGGATCACGTCGGCGCGGCTCTCGTCGGAGACGAGAAACGACGGTCGGATCTTCTCGATCTCGCCGGAGGTGACGCAGTAGAGAGTCCCGGACTGCTCGTCCGCTTGGGTTATCAACTGTTGCCCACTTCCGTCCCGGATGTAGACAAACGTACGTTCTTATGATATGATGAGCGTCGTGAAACTCTCCGAGTGGGCGCGACGAA
>Ga0080006_1141027_pt1 | contig 68616 bp, 63 predicted proteins | sample RS3BMetagenome_FD_69209 | JGI IMG/M metagenome (GOLD analysis project Ga0080006, IMG submission 69209) | Ferric oxide microbial mat and aquatic microbial communities from Rainbow Spring, Yellowstone National Park, USA - RS3B (SPADES... ... | reverse complement strand
TCGGCAGCTTCGTTACCTCCGCTACCGTCCCGATTGCTACCGGCTGGAACGATTACCTTGCCGGGCGGGTATATCCCCGCTGAAAACTAACGCCTTATCACGGCGCACCGTTGATCGTTGATCGTTGGTCGCAATTGTCGTTCACCGTCGCTTGTTCGTTGTTCGTTGGTCGTTGGTCGTTGGCCGTTGGTCGTTGTTCGTTGTTCGCAATTGTCGTTCACCGTCGCTCGATCGTTGTTCGTTGTTCGTTGTTCGTTGTAGCCCGCCGAACTTCGAACCAAACCGCCGTCATCATCCCTGCTGCGCACCATGCCCAGATCAGCGGCCCGCGGCACCAGTATTGGTCCACCATGCCGTGGGTAAACCGGTTGACCACCAGTGCCGCTCCGATGGCCACCAAGGAAAATCTTGGATCCCGCGGATCAAGTTTGTTATGCAGCCGCCAGGCCATGCCCACCACCATGCCGTTAATCAACAAAAAGGCCAACACACCCTGCACACCGGATTCGGCCGTTGTCACCATAAATAGATTGGTGGCATCCATTTCCTTGCGCAGTTCCACGCCCACGCCAAAGACCGGGTTGCTATTAAATTGCGACCAAGCGTAATCAATGCTCTTAAACCGAGCCCTGATATTATGTGCAGTGCCCTTAAAGTCAAAGGCGTAATGCTGTTTTTGCTTCGGCAGGGTCAGGTAGAGCAGCCCCGCCAGCGGAATCACAATCAGCCCCACCCGCAACATTAATGCAAACCGCTTACGCAACAGCAGCAGCACAAATGACCCGGCCATCGCCTCGAGCCAGCCCCCCCGTGATAAACACAGAAACAACGCCATCCCGATCAATATCAATGCCCACAGCAGCCAGCGGGCCTTTTTACGGTTGCCGGTCTGCTTGGCCGCCAGCCAGAATTCCAGTGCCATCACAAATGTAGACCCGAAAACCGCGCCCCATGCGTTCTTGTTTTCGTGCGGATAATGAAAGTGCGTCAACAGAACCATGATGGCAAATATCGCGGCCATACCCACCGCACCCTCCAATGCAAATTTCAGATCATCGGTATCTCCCGGAAATGATGCGGTAATCAAGATGCCGAATACCAAGTACACCACCATTTGGGCATAAGCGGTGATGGCCGGGCCGTGCGGGTGAAAGTGCGGCAGCGATGAAATCAGGCAGAAAAGCAGATACAGCATCACCGGCCAAAACAGAGGTCCCATGCGAATCGGTTTTCCCATCTGCGCCGTTTTTAACATGCAGATCGGAAACAGTAACGCCAGGCACAATTCAGAAATGGAAAGGTGTACCGGCATACCCGGAATATCCTGCTGCAAAGGAATTAGCGCAAAGGTGATCATCAACGCAATGCGCGGCTGCCACAGTGCGATAACGAGAAACAACGCCCCGACAATGGCCCCGGCCGCCAGCACCGAAAAATGCGCCAGCACCCCCAGCACCAGTGCCGCTGGCAATCCCCAGGTCGCCACCTGGCGCAGCGAAGTCTTACGCGGCAGCCGGCGACGCGGCGCGGGAAGGGGCGTTTGGGTCGGGGCAACTGTTTTCGCTGGAAGCATGCGTTTCCTTTTGGATATTTGGTATTTGGTATTTAGTATTTGGTATTTAGTATTTGGTATTTAGTATTTGGTATTTGGTATTTGGTATTTGGTATTTGGTATTTGGTATTTGGTATTTGGTATTTGGTATTTAGTATTTAGTATTTAGCATTTGGTATTTGGCATCTTTTGGCGCAGCGGCGAGAAGGCTCGCCTGCCTAGCATCCGGCATCTCTTCCCACCCCTTTCGCGGGCGGGACGCCTGCGTTACAGAATGCTAAATACGAAATACCAAATGCTCGCGCCGCGCAGCGCTGCGAAATGCTGGCTAGCGCCCGCTCCGCCCGGTAGCGGCCTCGGAGACGACATTGCGATACGCACTCAGCAGCCGACACACCTGTTCGCTGGATTCCCATAAGCCTGCCTTATCCAGCAATCCGAGATCGTGTGCGAGTATTAAATAATACCGGCACTCCTGTAACGAGCCTTCCGCAATATTCGCGTAACGGGCCTTGTCCTGGTCCGACCGCTTGCGGAACCCCTCGGCAATGTTGGCTGGAATGGAAACCGCCGCACGGCGAAACTGCGAAGTCAGCCCGTACATTTCCTCTTTCGGAAACGCTCGCGTCACCGCGTACACTTCCATGGTAAACGCATGCGCTTTTTGCCAGACGATCAGGTCCTCAAATGATTTTGCCGGCTTTCGTGTTTCCAATTCCAACCTCCTCACGTAAATGCTAAATACCAAATACCAAATACCAAATACTAAACCACCGCAGCGTAGATTTTCTCGTATTGCTCGCACACTTTGTTCAAATCAAAATCCTTCACCCGCTCCAGCCCGGCGGCTTCCAGTTTGTGCCGCAAGTTCTCATCCGTCAGCACCTCCAGTAGTGCGGCCCCGAGTTTATCATCTTCCACCACCAGGCCGTCTTTCCCATTGCGCGTAACTTCCACCGCCCCGACATTCGGTGATGCCACCACCGCGGTTCCGCTGGCCATGGCCTCAATATACGGAATCCCAAAACCTTCATACGTGCTCGGCAAGCAAAACACCCACGACCGCCGATACAAGTCCGTGAGCTGCGCTTCAGGTATACGGCCAAACACCGTAACGCCCGGGGCCGCAGGCGCATCGGAACAGACCATCCATAGCTCCGCGGTGGGCAGGGCAGGAAGAATATCGCGTGCGAATAGCTCCATCAGGAGTTTGCCACGCTTCCGATTGCCAAAAGTCCCGACGAACACAATCGTAGGAAACGGGGACTTTTGGCAGGAGTCAGAACCTAGAACCTCGAATCTAGAATGCCGCGGAAGCGCTTCGCTTTCAATTGGCGTAGCTTCCGTATCCCCTTCTAAATGCAAGGTTCTAGATTCTAGATTCTGCTCCCCCTGTAACCCGTCCCCTGTAACCTGTAACCTCGCCGCGGCTACCGCCGCCGGCCTGAAGGCCGCAACGTTCACTCCATTCGGGATCACTTCGTTCAACCCCGGATAATATTTCAACGTATTGGCGGACACGCACACGGTTTTATCCGCTACCAGCGTTGCCAAAACTTCCGCCGCGTACAGCAGTAGCATCCGGAATTTTTCCTTTATTCCCGGAACTTTCCACGCTTCCGCCAGGCAACTGCCGTGCATGGTACGAATTACCGGCGGCCTGCGCCGCCGGGACCAAAGCCAATAGTTGTCCCCATGCGCATGGATAACATCAAAACCGGAGAAATCTATTTTCCGCAAATTCCAGGCGAAGCGAAAAGTCCTCAACGAGCTACCCAGATCCACGCGCTGATAATCATAAAGCGCACCATTCGGCTTGGCACACGCGCTGAACATGGTGACGTTGTGCCCGCGCGCAACAAAAGCATTGGCCATGGCATGAGCCTGATAGCCGACACCCATCTTGGTCTCGGAAGGCAAATAAAGCGAAATCATCGCAATCCGCATGGTCTTGTTCCGGAAAAGAATCTAGGAGTTAGAGGTTAGGAGTTAGAATGAGGCAGCGCTTCGCTTTCATTTTGCTTTTCGCGATGGCCTCCGGCCATGCGTTACGGAGTAGAGATAGTTAGCAGCGCAGCGCTTCGTGCCCTTCTAACTCCTAACTCCTAACTCCTGCGTTCTCGGAGGCTGCGGCCGCGTACACTTCCAGATACTGTTTCGCAATCATTGCCCAAGAAAAATCCGCCGCATGCTCTCTGCCCGCTGTCGATAGCCGATCGCGCAGCGCGATGTCCCCAACCAACCGTTGCATCGCGGCGGCGAGTAGCGCTGGTTCGCTGCGTTCCACCAACAAACCATTGACGCCATCAGTAATAATTTCCGCTGGCCCGGCATTATTCACCGCAATGACCGGTGCGCCGGCGGCCATCGCTTCCAATATCACAATGCCAAATGGCTCCGCGGGCGAAGAAATCACAAAAAACTCACAACCCGCCATGTACGACGCCACCTGCCGCCGATCCGCCCGGCCAGGAAAACGAACGCGATCCGCAAGCCCCAAATCACGCACCAGAGATTTGAGATTCTCCAATTCCGGGCCATCGCCCGCGAGAATCAAATCCGGAAAGCGCGGCTCAGCCACAGAGCACACAGAGAGCACAGAGACGTTTTCATCCACAGATTTCACAGATGGCACAGATTGACGGTTCTGTTGATCGTTGATCGTTGTTCGTTGTTCGTTGATCAAGCCGTAGGCTTGAATCAAAACGTCAAACCCCTTCTGCTTCGCCATCCGCCCCAGGGCGAAAATGTACGAACCGGGCGCGCTGCGCGAGGAGTTAGCATTTAGTATTTGGTATTTAGCTTCTGGATTCTGGATTCTGGATTCTTGCTTCTCAATGTCGTCCTTCGTGTCTTTGTGTCTTTGTGGTGAATCTCCCGCCCCCGCCGCATTGTTCATTGATCTTTGATCATTGCTCATTGAAGAACCAAAGTCCGCAAGGTTTACGCCATTAAAAATCACCCGCCCGCGATCCCCGAACGGCTTACCATAAAATTCCTCCCCATCCCGCAGCGTTTTTCCCGAGCAACCCGTAATCACCTGCGCCTTATCCAATGCTCTTCGCAAAATCTCCTGCGCCTGTGGCGACTTTTGGAATATCTGATTGGCGTCCATGGTCAATTCGCCTTGCAGCGTCACCACCAGCGGCAGCCGGAGTTTCTCCTGGGCGACCATGGCATAATGCGCGTTGCTGCTGACACATTGAACGTGCAGCATATCAATATGATGCGAACGCAAAATCGTCAGCATGTCCTGTTCAACGCGGCGATGGGTTAAGTGATAATTGATCGCGGCCTTGGCCGAGCCTTCCGGCAGACGGAACGGCAGGCGGTAAACGCTGATACCATCGATGGCTGCGGTAGCGGGCAAATCCCGTGGCCAACGGTTGGTAAGCACAATAACGCCATGGCCCTGGCGCATAAGCTCCAAAGCCAACTGACGGCAAAGCTCCTCCACACCGCCAAGGCTGGGGTGGAACGCGGAAGCGAAGATCGCGACATTGAGTTTCTTGTTCATTTTAAATAGCTACAAAAACGACGAGGATAACGGAGACGTTTTCATCCACAGATTTCGCAGATTCCACAGATTTTGTTTCGGGTGGGGAATTTGAACACTTTCTTTCGCCGTCATTAATCTGTGTCCATCGGTGTAATCTGTGGATCTTCCCCCGCGTCGCTGCGGCGATCTACCGTACATAACGTTCGTACTCCAGCGAGGTCACGCCGAAGTTGATCAGCAGGCCGACCTTGTAGCCGGTTATTTTCAGGTAATTAAGCAATTGGGCCGCTTCCGATCCGCTAATCAAGGACAATGCTTTGGTCTCAACAATCACCGATTCATAACAAATGAAGTCAGGTTTATAAATTGCGTCCAGTGGCTGCCCTTTGTATTTAACCGGCAATTCTATTTCCCGCTGAAACGGGATTTTGCGGATCGCTAATTCCACAGCAAGCGATTCCTGATAGACTCTTTCCAGAAAGCCACAGCCCATTTCCCGGTGCACTTCCATGGCCGCGCCAATGATGGCAAAAGTCTTCGGATCCCGTATTTCATTCATAAATTTCTCCCCTTAACATCAAGACCTCTTGATCCACAGATTGCACAGATTTCACAGATTTTGTTTCGGGTGGGGAATATGAATACACCTTCTTTCGTCGTCGTTAATCTGTGTCCATCGGTGTAATCTGTGGACCCAAATCACTGTTCATAGGTTGCAGATTCAGGCTGCATAAAGTGTAGTCCGGTGCTGGTTGGCGACCTGCAAAAAGTAAGGATTGCGGGCATCCTGGATGCTGACCATATCCACGTTCCGCTGGAGCAGTAATTCCAAGTCTTCAATCAGGCCGAAATAGCGGTCAGCCAGACCAACCGGGTTGGCATCAAATTCAAAAAAGAAATCAATATCGCTATCGGAAGAAAACAACTGACCGCTGGCTGCCGAGCCGAAAAGATCAAGGCGTATGACACCATATTTCCGACATATCGCGGCAATTTCCTGACGATGCTGTTCTACTTGCTGTAACATGACACCATTATACCTTTTTCAGCGAAAAGCGGCGCTGCGCTGGACGAGAAGTCAGAAGACGGAGGGCAGAAGCCGGAGTCGTTTTCTTCTCGATTCTTGCTTGTGCATTCTTGATTCTTAACCGCTTCTTGCTTCTGGATTCTGGCTTCCGGATTCTTATCCTGCGTTCTTCGCCGCCGCCGCCCATCGCGCCGCGAACGCCCGGTTACGCCGCTGCCAATATCGGCGCTCCTGCTCCGGACGCATTCCCTTAAGTTTCTCGTGCAAACGAAGAGCCGCGTCACGCTTGAACGCAACACAGTCAAATGCTTTTGGGGGATTATTCTTCATCGATGACCTCCGGTGGTGCGTGAATTTTAACCTCGCCATAGCCCAACGACAAATTAACGCCGTTGTATAGGCTTATTTTATCAAAATGTACAATGTGCTTAAAGTTCCAGCTAACAATAATTCGGCATTCCGCCACCGTTGCAATCGCCACATGCAGCGCATCGGCCTCCCATTTCCGTGTTAAAATTCCAGCACCAATGTAGGCCTCGCGCAGCCGCGTGGCTTCAGGCTCGACCGTGGCGGGCTCCGCAAATTGTCGTATGGAGTCCAGTAGGCCGCGCACCGCCTCGGGCGCGGGTGCCAACTCATCTTCCAAGACAGTCGAGATCACAAGTCGAAATCGCCCACTGCGCACCTGATCAAAAAACCTGCTGCTGGAACGGGCAAAGGCAGCATCGAACGCACCACCAAACACGGATGTGTCGGCGTAAACGCGGATAGGGCGAATCATATTACCAGACATTCTATCTCCTCGGCCACGATCTTCGTATTCCGTCGCTCTTTGTGTCTTAGTATCTTAGTGGTAAACCAACTCTCATTTTTTTCACCACCAAGACACAACGACACAAAGGACCGGGGAATAAATTAGAGGGCTACCCGGCGGATGCCGTCTTTTAGTAACGTCTCGTTAAAATTCATCAACAGTCCCAGCCTGGTACCGGTGAGTTTCAGGTACGTCATGAGTTGGGCTTTGTGTACCGGCAACAGCCCGGCGACCGCTTTAATTTCGACTATGACAACACCCTCAACGAATAAATCCAACCGTAACCCGGCATCCAATGGATTCCCCTTGTATTGCACCGGCAGGATGACCTGTGTTTCCAACGCCATTCCAATTTGCCGGAGTTCCTCGCATAAGCAAGCCTCGTAAATACTCTCCAGCAGTCCCGGCCCCAATTCCCGGTGCACAACAAATGCCGCATCAATAATCCGTTTGGCCACCAATTCCGTGGAGGCAGGAATTTCGACAGGTGCAACCATTTTAATAAATCCTTTCGCTCGTCCGTTCTTTGTGCCTTTGTGTCGTTGTTTATCCCGATGACCCCGGCTTAAATAATTATGATCGGGATGGTAAACCAACTCTCATTTTTTTCACCACCAAGACACAACGACACAAAGGTGTGGGGAATAAATTAGGGACCCACCCAGCGCAGACGGTCAACCACGTGGGAAAAGCATTCTTTATAAGTGCAAGCATTTCAACAAACCTCTCTCGTCGTCCGTTCTTTGTGCCTTTGTGTCGTAGTGGTAAACCAACTCCCCCGTCGTTCCTCCATCACCTCCCCCACCTCTTTGTAAAAAACCGTTAATCTTTACGCCGTATTATTTACGTTAATTCACGATGAGGCAGCAGAGGTAAGTGGAGACGTTTTCATCCATCCCGGCGCGCACGGGATAAACTTCCTTCGCAGATTTCACAAATTTTGTTTCGGGTGGGGAATATGAACACACTTTCTTTCGTCGTCGTTAATCTGTGTCCATCGGTGTAATCTGTGGACGGTCGTTTCCCGTTGCTCGTTGACGCACGTTGTTCGTCGAGCCCGTCCCTCCATCACCTCCACTACCTCTTTGTAAAAAACCGTTAATCTTTACGCCGTATTATTTACGTTAATTCACGATGAGGACACAGAGGTAAGTGGAGACGTTTTCATCCATCCCGGAGCGCACGGGATAAACTTCCTTCGCAGATTTCACAGATTTTGTTTCGGGTGGGGAATATGAACACACTTTCTTTTGTCGTCGTTAATCTGTGTCCATCGGTGTAATCTGTGGATCACCCGTCTCCCCGCGCTTCTTTGTGCCTTAGTGTCGTTGTTTATCCCGATGACCCCGGCTTAAATAATTATGATCGGGATGGTAAACCAACTCCCCCGTCGTCGCAAGGTCAGTTCATTCTAAAAACTTTCCAGTCGCAACGCTGGAAATGCCGCCCGGTAGATTCCCTCGTCGAGCGTCAGAAGCTGGTCTGCTCTTTCAACCGCATAGGCGCCAATCAGAAAGTCGGCGAGAATGCGGCGGGGACCTGCCGCACGTTGGGCTTTTCTTCGAGTCGTATACGCCTGAAACGCATGTCCAGCGGCAATCCAGATTTCCCGCGTTATCTCCCAATCGACTTTAATTCCAGTATCCTTGCAGAATCCCTCCATGAACGCCTGGTCGCGGCCCAGACAGGCCAGAAGCTCCGCGAATACGGGCGCGGCTATAATCAATTGTCCGTTGGAAGAGGCATTTTCCAGAGCTGTCTGCGCGTTGGTATTCGTAATTAAGTCCCGGCTCCACAGGGCCACGATTACATTTGTATCAACAGCCGTGATCATCGTCCGCGCGCCTCACGCGTCCACTTGAGAATATCTTTCCGTCCGTCCGCGATACCCGGGTTGCCGATGCCACGGTATTTGGCAAAGCCACGCAGAGCTTTGGTTGAGCGCACGCGCACTTCCCTCCCCTTCACCTCAAAGAGCAGGCTGTCCCCCGGCCCGACGCCCAAGGTCTGCCGGATGTTCGGTGGAATTTGCACCTGCCCCTTATCACCGATACGAACGTGCGTATTCAAGATACACCTCAAAATACCAACTCACATACCTATTATACCTCGCGCCGCTGCGGCGGCACAATGATACCTCTTTGTAAAAAAGCTAATTCTTGTGCCTTATTACTTACGGTTATTCACAAGGAGGACACAGAGGTAAGCGAAGACGTTTTCATCCACAGATTTCGCAGATTTCACAGATTTTGTTTCGGGTGGGGAATTTGAACACACTTTCTTTCGTCGTCGTTAATCTGTGTCCATCGGTGTAAGAAGTTTATCCCGGCAGCCGGTCCTCGATATCCGCTGCTGATCGGGCGTTATCGGGACGCCGGGGTGGATCTTCCCCCGCGTCGCTGCGGCGATCTACCGTACATAACGTTCGTACTCCAGCGAGGTCACGCCGAAGTTGATCAGCAGGCCGACCTTGTAGCCGGTTATTTTCAGGTAATTAAGCAATTGGGCCGCTTCCGATCCGCTAATCAAGGACAATGCTTTGGTCTCAACAATCACCGATTCATAACAAATGAAGTCAGGTTTATAAATTGCGTCCAGTGGCTGCCCTTTGTATTTAACCGGCAATTCTATTTCCCGCTGAAACGGGATTTTGCGGATCGCTAATTCCACAGCAAGCGATTCCTGATAGACTCTTTCCAGAAAGCCACAGCCCATTTCCCGGTGCACTTCCATGGCCGCGCCAATGATGGCAAAAGTCTTCGGATCCCGTATTTCATTCATAAATTTCTCCCCTTAACATCAAGACCTCTTCATCCACAGATTGCTCAGATTTCACAGATTTTGTTTCGGGTGGGGAATTTGAATACCCTTTCTTTCGTCGTCGTTAATCTGTGTCCATCGGTGTAATCTGTGGACGGTTACCCGTTGATCGTTGCTCGTTGTTCCTTGAGCCCTCCATCACCTCCACTACCTCTTTGTAAAAAACCGTTAATCTTTACGCCGTATTATTTACGTTAATTCACGATGAGGCAGCAGAGGTAAGTGGAGGATTCCCTCGTCCAATCTTTGTGTCTTAGTGTCGTAGTTTATCCCGATGACCCCGGCTTAAATAATTGTGATCGGGATGGTAAATCTCCCGTTACCCCGTTTTTCGTTGATCGTTGCTCGTTGTTCGTTGTTCGTTGTTCGTTGAGCCCTCCACCACCTCCCCCACCTCTTTGTAAAAAAACCCTTAATCTTTACGCCTTAGTGTCGTAGTGGTGAACTCACCTCGTCGCTTATTGCTTCTTGCTTCTGGCTCCTGGCTTCTGAATTCTCGCATCGCGAAGCCGTTTTATTAAGGCGTCAGCCGTTTCACTGCGGCTCGCCGCTTCTTCCATTTCGCAGGGTCCACCACACGACTTTTATCCAACTGATGCAATTTACGCTGCCGCTGGGCCATCTCTTCCGGACTGCCATGGCATTGCTTCCATAACTGCTCGCGAATTCGGTGTATCTCCGCGATGATCGGGTCTGTTGGCATGGTCAATCCTCCAAAAGGGAATCGGGGGTTACAATTGTCGGCAGAAAAAATGCCTCTTCATTCGCTAAATCCCGGAGCCGTCGCAGGACATTCGGATTCGCGATATGGGTACAGTTCCAAGTTACGAGAAAATCAACCTCGTAAGCAATGCAATAGGCAATATGGTAAATGTCCGCCAGTGCTTTTTTGGGAAGCCCCAGGCTTTCCGTCAGGTCGATAACCCGCCCCAGAACGTCCGCCGTCAACGGCAAGATGCGAAGTTTGCTGGCCGCCGCAACCCGCAACTTCACGGCATCTGGATCGCCCTGCGCCATTTCATCCTGAACCATCGGCGAGATCAATAAGTCAAAGCGATCCGCTGCGATGTCCCACCATAGGTGAGTCACCTGTTGATGCGCGGCCACGACCAAGTCCCGGCTGTACCGGCTCGTGAGGTAGCTTATAACGCTGGTTTCAACATATACCGTCGGCTTCATGCTTGATATTATAGCACAACTGACAAGGCGTAAGCCGTTGCGCTTAAAAGCGGCGCGGCGCTCAATGAGTGGTAACGAGAATCCAGAACCTAGAACCTAGAATCTGGAATTGTTCGGAAGCGCTTCGCTTTCATTTAGCGCAGCATCCTTATTACATTCTGAATGCAAGGTTCTAGATTCTGGATTCTTATTCTAACTCCTAACTCCTAACTTCTGGCCATTTCCGCGTACACCGCCCCCACTCCCTCCACTGTTCGCTCAATCGTAAATTTCGCCAGAAACCTTTCCCGCCCCGCTTCCCCCATCTTCTGCGCCCCCCCTGCTTCTTGCTTCTGGATTCTGGCTCCCGGATTCTTCGCGGCGTCTTCTAACTTCTATCCCGGCGCGCCGGGACTAACTTCTTCCCCCTACTGATCAATACTGATAATACTGATCAATACTGATCAATACTGGGCGAGCGCCCCAGCACGCCCAGCGTTCCCTCCGCCGCCTTGTCCCAGGTAAATTGCTTCGCCCGTTCCACTCCCGCTTCCCCCAGCCTGCTTCTTAATTCCTGATTCTCCACCAACTCCTTAAGCCCCCGCGCGATCGCATCCACATCCAGCGGATCCACCATCATCCCCGCCTCCCCCACCACCTCCGGTATAGACGTTAAATTCCCGGTGATTACCGGCGTGCCGGCAGCCATCGCTTCCAGCGGTGGCAGGCCGAAACCTTCATAGACCGAAAGATAAGCAAAAGCCATCGCCCCGGCATAAAGTGCCGGCAACAACTCATCAGCAACACGACCGGTGAAGTGAACCCGGAGCTGCGCTCCGGGTTCACAGAATCCAGAATCCAGAAGGCAGGAGCCAGAAGGCTTCGGAAGCGGGACGCTGCGCGAGGAGTTAGCATTTGGTATTTGGCATTTAGCTTCTGGATTTTGGATTCTGGATTCTTGCTTCTCAATGTCGTCCTTCGTGTCTTTGTGTCTTTGTGGTGAATCCCCCCCATTGCCACCATTGCTCCCCGGCGCGCCGGGATAAACCTTTGATCCGTGATCAGTGGTCATTGAGCGAAACACTCGCGTGTTTCGCGCCCCCGCCACCACCAGCCATACGTCTTCCGGCAACGTTGGCAAAATCTTCCCCCACGCTTCCAGCAGCCGCGGCAAATTTTTCCGTGGCTCAATCGACCCCAGGCTTAACACATACCTCCGCGAAGGCAGCGCCAGCGGAACCAGTGCTTCCTGAATCGCCTCCGGTTCCATTGGCCGAAACCGTAAATCCACTCCATTAGCAATAACCGTAATTTTTTCCGGTGCCACGCCGGTATGAGCAATAATGCGGCTACGCGTAAATTCAGAAACCGCGATAATATGTTTCACGCGGCGGGCCAACCGTGGCGTAAGCCAACGGTACCAGAGGGCGAATTTGGCATTCAGCCATTCCGGATGGTCCAGTGCGGCCACATCATGAATGGTCAGCACCTGATTGGCCACCGCCAGCGGGCCGGTATTGCAGGGGCTAAACAGCAAATCATTGCCAACACGCATTGGCAAAACCAACTGCTCCCACGCATGACCCCGAATTCCCCCCAGCGCGGCCTGCGGAGCGATCCGTACAACAGAGTCTCCGAACCGCTGCAACAGTTCGAGCGTGTACCTCTCGACCCCAGTCACAGGGTGCGAAAGAACGCGGGTATTAACAGTGATGTTCAAACATGCACCAAGGGACGACGGATTCACATCCCGATCTCATTCTGTAATGACGAGGCCATCGGGATAAAATCCGGTAGCGGAGGAAAGAGAGGGGCGGCCACTTCTAACTTCTGCGTTCTGGTCATTCACCACGAAGACACGAAGAAACAACGTTGCGAGAAGGCAGAAGACAGAATACAGGAGCCAGAAGGCTGCGGAAGCGCTGCGCTTTCAATTGGCGCAGCATCCATATTCCCTTCTAGATGCAAGGTTCTGGATTCTGAATTCTTCCCCCCCTGTAACCCGTAACCTCCCCCCCGTTACTCAGTGATCGCCTTGATAAGCAACGGATACCGCTTCTTCCACGTTGACTCCTCGGCCCGCTGGCGCGCCAGCGCCCCAAGCCGCGCCCGTTCCCCCGGGTTGCGTAGCAGGCGTTCCAGATGACCCGCAAGGGTTTCAACAGCCGGGGGGTCGAAGTACAGCGCCGCATCCCCAGCAACCTCGGTAAATGCTCCGCGGCGGGATACTACCAGCGGCAGGCCGCAGGCCATGGCCTCCGTCACCGTCATGCCAAACGGCTCATCCCATGTACTCGGCGCGCAAAAAACGCTGGCAGATTGATACACGCGTGCGACCTCCGCGCGCGGCACAAATGGCTCAAATTCCACGCGGTCTCCAAGGCTCACGGCCGATTTTGTGACTTCCCGCTGAAAGTCGCTGGTCGGCGCCCCCACGCCTAGGTATTGGCCGCCCACTATCCGCAAGCGAAACTGCAATCCCTTTTCCTTCAACATTAGCGCCGCACGAACCAGCAGGTCCACACCCTTCTCCGGCGTCACGCGGCCAACAAATAGAACCACCGGTGGCCCCGCCGGCGGCTGCGGCGCGGGCGTGAATTTTCCAGCGTCTACCCCATTCAGCACAACCCGAACATTCTCCAGTTTCCGCCCCGCCTTGCCGTTGACGTATTTGGCGATGTAGCCGCTCACGCACACCAGCCGGTGGCAGGCCTTGGCCACGCGGTTTACCTCCATTGCGGTATACCAACGGAACAGATCGTAATGGCAATAGAGGATAATTTTGGCCTTTGGCCGGGCTTTTTTTAGCGGAATGACAACAGCCGGCTCGCCGTGCACAAACACATAGCCATCAAAATTTACCGGGATCGCATCCAGCGCGTCCCGATAGGCTCCCCACTTAAGACTGCGTGGAAGGCCGACTGCGCCCTGCACCGCATCGAGCAGGCGGATATACCGTCGATGTTCAAATGCCCCGTAGTTCACCTCGACGACCTCCCCAACCGGGTACGGCGGGTAGCCTTCCATAGTGCCCTTGCCGACGATGACGACGGTTTTCCCGCCCGCCGCCTCGTGGCACCGCGTCAGCTCGTAAATGACAGTCGGGTACGAACTCCCAGTCGCGGGCGAATAATGATCCCCAACTGTAAAAATGTGGATGAATGTTTCAGCCATCGCGATCCCATGTACATAACCGAGCGGGCTGCCGACGCCGCTAGCCCTCGAGGACATCAAGCAATTGCGTGTACCGAACAGCCCACGTGGAGGCGAGTGCCTTTTTCCTAGACTTTGCGCCCCACTCTGCCCTGGCTGGTCCGTCGGAAATCAGCATCGCCAGGTGTCCGGCGAGGGCCTCAACGTCGGGCGGGTCGAAATAAAGCACGGAATCGCCCCCCAGCTCCGGGATGCCGCCCCGGCGCGACGCGACAATCGGCAGGCCGCTGGCCATCCCTTCGAGAAGCGCCAGCGGGCACGGCTCATCCCACGTCGACGGGACACACAGAATGTCGGCCCGGCGGTATTCATTGGGCACCCGTTCGCGCGAAACACACGGCTGGAAATCAACCATGCCCTTCAGCGGCTCCGCAATTTCGCGCAGCGACCGCTCGTAGTCGGAGAGGGTGGCCGTGGCGCTGTTGTTTTCGCTGCCGACGATCCGGACCCGGAAACTCAGGCCCTGCTGGGCCAACAGCACTGCCGCACGAAACAAAAGGTCGACGCCCTTGACGGGCAGCACCCGCCCGACAAAAGCGATGGTTGGTATACCCTCCCGATTGGCGCACGGTCCCGGCGAAAACTGCTCCGTGTCAACACCGTTCAGCAAATAACGTACTTTTCCGTCCCGGCGGCCCAGGCGCGACTCAAAATCGTCCGCTATGAATTTTGAAACACCTATGACGACATCGCACGCCCGGAGCAGGGACTCCATCTCGCGCCTTCCGTAGCGCCCAAGCACCTGGTTGTGGATGTAGAGGCATATCCTAACGTCGGGCAGCAGCCTCCGAAGATAGGGCACGGCCGGTGCGACGGTGTGCACAAACACGGTGGCTCTGCTTCCGGGGCCAATGGCGTCTGCGGCGGGCGCGTAAGCCCCGCCAGTAAACGGCCGACGGCTAAACAGCCGCCCGGCCAACGCGTCCAGAGCGCGCTTACGGCGGGGCGGAATCCACGCGGGCAGGTCGGCCTCCACAACCGTCCCTACGGGATAAGGCGGGTAGCCGACGCATGTTCCGCGCCCTACCACGACTCGCGTCTCCCCGCCGCGCGCAGCGTGCTCGCAGGAGAGCTTGTATATCACACTCATCGCCGCACTGCCCGTGCGCGGAGAATAGTGGTCTCCGGCGGTGGGGATATGGATGAATAAATTGCGGTCACCAGGCATCGCCGTTCCTTTCACTGAGCTTGGGGCAGCGGAGTTGTACCAATTGAGCACCGACTAGACCTTCCCGCACAGAAAGGCCCGTGCCGTTCCAAGGGCCTCTGAAATGGTAACATCCATATCGATGTACCGGTAGGTGCCCAGCCGGCCCACAAAGCTCACCCCCACCTCGGATTTCGCAAGGGCCTCATACCTTGAAAGCATCGCTTTCTCATTCACCAAACGGATCGGATAATAGGGAATATCATGTTCGCCGCATGCCCGGCTGAATTCCCTGTGGCATACGGTCAGCCCGTGTGATTCCGCGGGGAGAAAATGTTTGTATTCCGTGATCCTGGTAAATGGCACGCTCTGATCGCCGTAGTTCATCTGCGAGCAGCCCTGGAAATCCCCGGTGGCGCGAACCGTTTCAAGATCCAGCGTGCGGTAGCCCAACCGCCCCTCGCAATACCCGAACCAGCCATCGACCGGACCGGAGTAAAATATATGATCGAAATCCCCCCTTACGTCTCGGGAAAGCGGGGCGTTCAGATGCACCCGGATATTTTCTTGATCCAGCAATTTCTCGACAATGTGAGTGTAGCCGTGGGCCGGTATGCCTTGGAACGGATGATTGAAGTAGTTGTCGTCGTAATTGAACCGCACAGGCAGGCGTTTGAGAATACTTGCGGGCAGTTCGCGTGGATGAACTCCCCATTGCTTGGTTGTATACCCCTCGAAGAACGCCTCGTAGAGATCTCGCCCGACGAATTTCAGCGCCTGCTCTTCGAAGTTCACCGGCTCGCCGATATTTTTGTCACCCATTTCGGCGATGAACCTCTGGGCCTCGCTGGGTGAAAACTTCTTTCCGAAAAACTGGTTTATTGTCAGTAAATTGATCGGCAGGGAAAACACGCGGTCACCGCTGGTCGCCTTTACGCGGTGAACGTAGGGTGTGAACTGGTCAAATTGATTGACAAAATCCCACACCCCCCTGTTGTCGGTGTGAAATATATGCGGGCCGTATTGGTGTACCAGCACGCCGGAATCCGCATCGCGCACGGTGTGGCAGTTTCCGCCGACGTGGCCGCGCGTGTCAAAAACCTCGACCCGACAACCAGCCTGCGCGCACTGGTGCGCTATAACCGCACCGGAGAACCCGGCCCCGGCGATGGCGATATACCTTTTCTCAGCCACTTGGGGTCTCCTTGGTCAAAGCCATCGGCCTTGGCTACATTCCGCGAAACATCCGCAACGCCTTCCCACACACCCGCGACACAACCGTCGGGTCCGTTTCTGGGCTCAACACGGGCCGCTCAACCGCACCGAATCTCGTACCAAAGCGGTCAGTCCAGATCGAAAAGAGCCGCTCGGAGAGGAAGCCGATCACGCGCGACTGCTGCGCGTCAGGGTATTTAGCAAAATCGATGTTCTCCTCAACCTCGCGGAGGATTTCCAAAAGAAGCCGCCAGCACTCGGTGAACGCATCACGGCGCATGACAAACATGTTGTACTGCCGGAACGACCTTCCGCCCAAGAATCGCTCGCAAAATGGCCGCCACCGGGGATCGCGACCAACAATGAGAGAAACCGCCAAGTCCAAATCCTCGACGCGGTGGCTTCCCGCGTACTGCTCACGGACGGACATGGGAAACACCCCCGCCTCCGGAACGATCATCCCCGTACCGCGACCAGCAATCTCCTCTACCGCCGCGGAATCGACCACAGGCAGGTGGGACGTGAGGTGCCGCGACACGAAGGCAAGCTTGCCGGCGTTGGGCCATAAATACCGCCGGTAATGGTAAAGCCCAATCCAATCCGAATCTGCATCATTATGCAGCGCCCAATAAATTGCCGTCAGCTCACAATACCGGTCGTTGCGGGCCGAGATGTTGGTGCCGATGTTGTCGCGCACGGGCAGAAACGGCACCCTTCCAGGGAGGTCTGCCCCAACCTGAATTGGCACGAATCCCGGTCTCGCCAGCGTGGGGTATGGCTTGTGCGTCGCAATGTAGATTGAGACTTTCATTTCGCCTTCCAGTATTTAGGATGGCCCGTTGCCACGCTGCGCTCGCAACCCGCCCCCAGTAACCGGCAGTTCGGCCATCTCGGTATTTCTCCGTGATACCCGACACCTCACAGGCGGAATCGGGGTACCGTCCTCACAGCGTCAACTTTGGCCGGTGGCTCCGGCCGTTGTTGGTCGCGCGCTGCCCCCTCTAGCCCCGGCTGCGCCGCGCTCTGGGAAATTCCTCTTGAGCTTCAAGAACCGCTTCTCGTACAGGTGGAAGCTCACGACGGCCAAGGTGAGCGATATTACCAAATTGGTAAGCAATAGGCCAATCGCAGGTAGCATCTGATTGGTGGTTGCGTTCCTGATCCGCGGAAAATGGATAAGCAGGTTGCCGAGGATCATAAACACAATGAAGTGAAACACATAAAGGCCATAGCTGTATCCCCCCAGTGCCCGCAGCGGCTTCCAACTGAAAATCCTTTGGAGCCCCGCCGAGGAACCTGTTACCACGGCCGCGAGGAGTGCCGCGAACGCGACGTCTAGTGGTGCATAAAGTCCGGCGCTAAGCCAAGCGTCGCTCCCGAAACGAACCCGCGCCGCATGAGTTGCGCCGACCGCTAGGCGAACATTCTGCGTGCCCAGGAAGGTCGGATCCAGTTGGAAAGCCACGGCGGAAACGATCACCGCCAGCGTCAGCAGCCCCGCGGCCACGCCAACCCGCAGCGCATATTTCCCCATCCACGCGTGGGACAGCGGATTCCGCACGGCCAAGGCGATTAAGGCACCAAGCCCCAAGGCATCGAATTGGCACGGCGTAAACGAGTACGCCGCGAAGCTGTTTCCAATTCCGGCCAAAAGGAAGCGGAGGGCGAATGCCAACGCGACCAGCGCGAGGCAAGCGCGCACCAACGCACGCCAAGGCAAGAAGAAAACCAGTAATGGCCAGACCAAATAAAATTGCTCCTCCACGGCCAAAGACCAAAAATGGCCCTGTAATACGGCGTGGACGTGGAAGAAATCCATTCCGATATTGGTGGTATAGCTCCAGAACCACGGCATTGCCGTCCAAAGCTTTTGCGGGTTATGAAGACGCAGCCACGCGTGCGGGAAGCCAAATTTAATTATCAGCAGAATCAGCAACTCAATGGCCAGCACGCCGTAATAAAGCGGGAAAATGCGCAGCGTGCGCCGCGCGTAAAAATTGCGGAAATATTGGGCCTGACCTTTGGCGTCATAAAGAATTCCGGTTATCAGGTATCCGGAAAGCACAAAAAACAAATCCACGCCCCACGCTCCGTGGTGAAAGACCTTAAACAACCCCAGCGCCACCGGACCGCCAGCCGCCGCTTGGCTGTGTTTTATGACGTTGCCGAAGTGCAGGCCTATTACACCGATAATCGCCAGCGCCCGCAAACCATCCAGCGCCGGGTAATGCTTGCGACCACTGAAAAACGGATCAGCAGCGCTCGGCTTGGCCTCGCTCAATCCCGGCGCGCCGGGATTAGCAGTGAGCGATGAGCCGCTTTGCTTCACTCCGCTTAAAAGCGCAGGCGGCGGCGATGCCACAGGAGTTCCGCCGCTTGCCGGATCAACGATCAACGCCTGCGGAAGTGCTCCGCCCCGTTTCTCTTCTAGATTCTCAATCCTAGGTTCTAGGTTCTCGCCACGCGCAGCGCTCCCTCCGCATTCCGGATTCTGGATCCTGGATTCTGCCTTCTCGTTACTACTCATTATTCGTTACCCGTTGTTAATCGAAACGGCCGGCGGCCGGTGGAAATTGAGGCCACGCCACGCCCGCCGGCGATCATTTCCGGAAGCGGCGACTAAGCGCCACCCTGCAACGCCCGCTCGAAGGCGGTGGCTGCGCGGTCCCATGTGAATTGTTGGATAAAACCATGGCCGCCCCGAGCGATGGCGGTCCGGAGATTAGCGTCGGACGCAAGCTTGGCAATGCAATCGGCAAGTGATTCCGCATTTCGTGGGGCTGCCAAAAGCGCTGTAATTCCGTCGTCCGCGTACCCCCTGTGCCCGCCGATATCGGTTGCGACAAGCGCACAGCCGCACTGCATCGACTCAGCCGGAGGCAACGGCCATCCCTCGATCCAACTGGGAGCGACGAATATTGCGGCGTTGTTGTAGAGCGACCTTAATTCCTTTTGCGGCGGATTACGGTGGTAGCTCACCCATGCGGGTAGACCCTGCGGAGCCGGAGGGGTGCCAAAAAGGTCCAGTTGCAAGCCGGGCACGCGCGCCCGCGCCAACTCAGCGGCCCGCAACCCATCCCCCGAACCCTTGAAATCGTTATCGTGGTATAACATTAGCAGCCGATTCGGCGTTCTCTGCCCCGGCGGAATATCGACCCCGAATGCGGCGAAATTCAGCCCGTTGGGGATGTAAGTGGATTCCTCGCCAAGTCCGTCGGCAATCTCCCGGAGCCACTTGGCGATCACGATCTTGTGTAACGGAAGCTTCCAGGTCGCCATCACGCGAGCCTCCGGCCCTCCCCAGGTCTCAAGGTGCTGTATCAGGTAGAATTTCCGCCCCTTTTTCCCCGGCAGCCCCGCGACATACTCGGCTGTCTCCCACCAGGTGGCAACCACAGCGCCCGCATCCGGGAGGTCGGGGGATTCGAGACTGTAGGCCCAGCACATTTCGACCCTTGGATCCAGGCGAAACCACGGCGCGGGGTCGTGGCTAATCCGGGCGGATCGCCAAGCATGCCCCGCCCGGCGGCGCATCCAGAGGAGCGGCGACCGCGTCAATCGGGGCACGCGCTCGCCGAGGGGAATATAAGGGTAAACAAGGCGAACGACCCATCCCCGGGCGGCGAGGGCGTTCGCGTATTCGAAAAACACCTTATATCCCCCAACGGGTTTGGAGTAGGCTGCGGGCATTATGATGTTAATTGACTTGTCCATGAGGTTCAACTCCTTAGATCACCGCGGGGCGCATATCTCGCGGGCGTGTTTTGGGCGCGGGAACTGCACCGGCAGGAACTAAGGGCTAGCCGCCGCGCGCCTGGCGCGGAATGCCAAGCCCCGCGCAATTCCGGACGCTCGCCGACTTCAGCGAGCACCGCAGATGGCCAGCAGTTCCTCGGCCCGTTTTTCCCAAGCGCACTCAGCTGCGCGTGCCACCGAATTTCGTTTCGCCACGCGGAGCGCTTCGGGGATAGTTGCCAATTCCCGCAGGTTATCCACTACCGCCTTAAAATCATCGGGGTCCAAAAGCCGAGCCGCTCCACCGCACGCCTCGGGTAGTCCACCGCGATTCGATGCGACCACGGCTAACCCGCTGGCCATAGCCTCCAATACCACTAACCCGAATGGCTCATTGGAACGGGATAACACCATCGCAATGTCGTGCTCGCGAACCAAGGCCGGAACGTCCTTGCGGCCCACCGGGCCGATGTATTTTCCACCGGCGGCTTTGACCTTTTCAATAAGCTTCAACAGGTACGGGTCAGCCGGATTATGACCATAAAACCAGGTTCCCCCGGCCACCGTCAGATCGATTCCGATTCCCTCTTGTCGCAACGCCGCCACCGCGTCGGCGGCGATATCAGGGCCTTTGTTGGGATCAGTACGCCCAATAAAAAGCACGCGCGGCTTGGCCACCGGCTCCAGATAATCTGGCCGCGGGAAAAACGTTTCCAAGTCAATGCCGCTGTGCAGCACCGCAACGCGCTCGGCGGCGACGTTGTGCTGCCGCACCGTCCAGTCCTTAATGTACTGGCTAACGGCAACGTACTTTTCCACGCATCCATCCGCAGCGGCAAAATCCCGTTGCCGCGTGCGGTTCTCGTTGTGGATTGCCACATAAATCCGCATTGCCGGAACCGCTCCGCTCACGTACCTCGCCGACGCAAGGTCATTGTTCAAGACCACGACATCCGGCGGCGCACGCATAACACGCAACGCTTTCACAATCGACTTGCGATATACGCGGTAGTAAGGAATATCCCAGCGATAGCGCTTTTCCTCCAGCTTGCATATCGCCCGGCGAATAACTGACACATCTTCCCGTCGGCAACCCGCGATCTGCACCACCGTGCCAACATCATAAAACACATCGCCCTTGGATGGTGAAAGCACCGTCACGCTGTGCCCCGCCGCGATCAGCGGCTTGGCCAACTCGTAGGCAATCGTAGCCAACGCCCCGCCGGAAACGGGGGAATAGTATTCAAGGGGGTACATGATGAAGCAAATATTCATTTTGCGAGAATCCAGAAATAAGAACCTAGAATCTAGAACCTGGGAGCGAGCATTTAGCACGCAGCATTCAGCACCCTCTTGCTTCTGGCTGCCGGATTCCGGATTCTTCGCGGCGGACGCCGCCGCCGTCTTCTAAATGCTCGGTGCTAAATACTAAATTCTGGTCGTTATTGCTCATTGATCATTGCTCATTGGTCATTGCGGCTCCGCCGCCGCAGCTTTTGCAGCGGATACTTCGCCAGTGACCCCAGCGCGAAACCGGGATTCCATTTCAGCGCCAGCAGCATATTTCGCCGAAAGCCCCTCCAATTTTTTTCGCGGATATTCGCCCGTGCCGCGGCGTAGGCCTGGCAGCCGAAATTTTCCAATTGCCGCCTTCGCCCAAATTCAATTGCCGCCAACGCTTCCACATCACCCTTGTATTGGGCATGCAAGGCGTGTTTTTCCATCACATTCAGCGCCTCGCGGCACATCATGGAATAATTGCGCGAGGTATTATTGGAGTGGATGCGGTATTGGCAGAGAATATCAGGGATGAACGCCTGCTTTCCGCGCCTGGCAACCTTCAGCATCATGTCCCAGTCCCCCGTGTGCATCAGATATTCATCCATCAGGCCCGTAGCGGTGAGTGCCCGCCTGCGAACGAAGATCGAACTGAGGCATCCCCCGCCGGGATCACGCATCATTTCGGCATAGCCGCTGTGTGCTGCGGCCCAGCCCGGGCCGGTGCGCTTACCTGCGCCGTCGATCACCTCAAAATCGGTATGGCAGAAAGCAATATCGGGATTCCCCCGCATAATCGCAACCTGCTTTTCAAGTTTTTCCGCCAGCCAAATGTCGTCGTGGTCCAGAAAGGCAATGAATTCACCGGTGGAATTAAGGATCGCATTATTCCGCGCCGCCTGGGTGCCCCGATTCGGCTGTCGGATCAACTGCACGCGGGGGTCCATTTTTTCCACCCGGGACAAATCTTCCGTGGAACCATCATCGACAACGATGCACTCCCAATCGTTGAACGTTTGCGCAATGACGGATTGCACGGCCTCATCTAAGTAATGGCCGGAGTTATACGCGGGGATGATAACACTTACCGTCGGCAATGGAGGCTACCTTAATTTAGGGGCAGCCGGATCCGCCTGCCGCGCTCCGGCCTTATTCCTTGCGGTCCCGCGAAGTCTCTCGAGCGGGTGCTTTACGAGTGACAGCACCGTATACCCAGGTGCCCACCTGACGGCCCTGACGATCGCGGCCGCTGCCGTAAGAGGACTCCCTCCGTTTACGGCCTTCCTTGCGACGTCGTATTGAATCACCCCGGCAACGTAGCGCGAACGCGACTCGGCACGCGAAGCAGAAGCTGCCGCCTGGAGGTCCCCGCCGTATTTCGCCGAAAGCATGAGGCGCTCGTGGACGTTGCGGAGGCTCGCACGCATGCGTGCGTTGTCGGTCGATGCGCTCGCCCCGATCCTGCGGTAAAGGTAAAGCTCTTCCGGCACGTGCGCTGTGCGGAAAAAACGCGCCACGCGCAGCGCGAAATCGTAATCTTCCCCGGAGCGCAGGAGTGGGTCAAAAAGGCCGGCGCAGGCGATCGCCCTGCGCGCGATGACCGAAGTGCCGCAAAGGAAGCCACCGCGCTCCAGCATCTCGGTGTATGTGCCGACCGCGAAGCACTCGTACCCGGGGCCAATGTCAGCACCAACCGCGTCGATCCGTCTGAAGGAGGTATGGCAATACCCGATATCGGGATCGCATCTCATAATCGCCACCTGCTTCTCCAGCTTCGTGGGCAGGAAAATGTCGTCGGCATCGAGGAAGGCAATGTAGTCGCCGGAGGAATTCATGATGGCGTTATTCCGCGCGGCGGAAACTCCCCGGTTGGGTTGGCGAATCAAGCGGACTCGCGGATCCATTTTTTCCACGCGAGACAAATCCTCCGCCGAGCCGTCGTCGACTACAATACATTCCCAATCAGAGAATGTTTGCGCAACAACCGATTTGACGGCCTCATCGAGGTACGGACCGGGGTTGTACGCTGGAACTATGACGGATACCTTCGGCATTGCTACTCCCAAAACGGGGGAAACAGTCAGGGGCGCGATAATCGGATCCGCCGCCGGATCAGGCGGTTCGGTTCCCATGTCGGAAATCAAACTGCGGAAGCACCAATCCAAACCGCATGAGGCTTTCCGGGACGGCCGCCGAGTAAGGCAGGACGTCTGAGACGTTAAGCGCGGCCGCCTGCGTAAATTCGTCGACTGTTCCGGCATTGTAAAGGAAAAAATCCAGATAATATTCACCCGGCTTGAGCCACGGAAAACGCAATATCAGCTCTCCGGCGAACTTTTGCGCGTCGATGCTGACGCCGAGAAGCATTGAGTCACAATGTAATATCTCGACCCCGCTGCTGTTGCGGATGTGGCAGGAAACGCGGACCGGGGCAGCAGCGGCTGATCGGCGTTCGACCGTGAATTTTATTACCTTTTCTTCGCCGCAGGTGAAAAATTCTTTGGCGGGCGTCACGCTGGTAAAGCGGTATTCACCGGTGCCGGGGCGGCGTTGCGGGTCTATCGCTGCGCTTTGGGCATTTTTGAAACTCTTCATGTAATGTTCAATGGCCGTGGGAACATCACCGGCGAATGTGCGGATGCCTTTTTCCAGATACATGGCTTTGTTGCACAGCACAGCCACCGATTGCATCTGGTGGCTGACAAACAACACAGTGCGGCCACTTTTGCTTACATCCTGCATTTTACCCAGGCATTTGCGCGTGAATTCCGCGTCCCCCACGGCCAGGACTTCATCGACAATTAAAATTTCCGACTCCAGATGGGCCGCCACGGCAAAGGCCAGGCGGACGTACATGCCCGAGGAATAGCGTTTCACGGGGGTGTCCAGGAACTGCTCTACGCCGGAGAAATCGACAATGGCGTCAAAGTGTTTGCGGATTTCCGGTTTTCTCATGCCCAGGATGGCGCCGTTGAGGTAAATGTTTTCTCGGCCCGTGAGTTCCGGGTGAAAGCCCGTGCCCACTTCCAGCAGGCTGCCCACGCGGCCATGGAGGTGGATTTCCCCTTTGCTGGGTTTGGTGATGCGGCTTAATATTTTCAGCAGGGTGCTTTTGCCCGCCCCGTTGCGGCCAATAATGCCGACAACATCACCGCGATTCACATCAAAGGTTATGTCATTTAACGCCCAGAAAAGTTCCTTTTGTGGGCGGGTAAACGGGTGCATAACGCGGTGGAGCACGGTTTCCGCGAGGGTAACGTGATCCGAAGCGTTATGCCGGATGATGTAGGATTTGGCGATGGAAATGGCACGGATGGCTATGTCGGACATGTTAAGAATCCAGAAGCAAGAAGACACAAGACAGAAGACACGTTCAGGGATCAAGAATCAAGAATCAAGAAGACAGAAGCAAGAAGATAAGGATTCCGAATTCCTTCTGGATTCCGGATTCTGGCTTCTGGATTCTGACCCCTGACCGCTTTACCGATCCGCAACAATGGCGGAGCGGTAACCGTGGAGCAGGCGGCCAACTTCCTGACAGCTTTCTCATAGCGTTTCCTTCTTCAGGTGTCCCAAGTCGTTGGCCAATATCAGGTAATAACGGCACTCCTCCAGGGACCCCTCGGCAATGTTGAGAAACCTCGCCTTTTCCGGCTTGCTTTGTTTGCCAAACCCCTCGGCGATATTCGCCGGGATGGAAACAGCGGCGCGGCGGAACTGGGAAGTCAGGCCGTAAAGCTCGTCTTTCGGGAATGCCCGCGTAGCGGCGTAAATCTTCAGCGTAAAGGCGTGCGCCTTTTGCCAGACGATGAGGTCCTGAAAGCACGAGGCGGCCATTCGCATGGGGTATCCTTTCAAAAGAAGAAGTTAAAGAAGCAAGAATCAGGAAGACAGAAGCAAGAAGTTTAGGATTCCGGCCTTCTTCTGCCTTCTGGCTTCTGGCTTCTGGATTCTGGCTTCTGGCTTCTGCTCTGAAAAATCGCCATACATTCGCAACGGCGAAACAATATGGCAGTTTTTCATCCTGCGCGGGTGAGGCTTGGCATCATGGCAGACTAACTTCTGCGTTCTTCGCCGTCGTTAATCTGTGTCCATCGGTGCTCCGTCGATGCGAATAATGGTCCGAGGTGCCTGCGCGGCAATGCGTTCCAGCAGTTCCGGCAGCAGTGGCTCAATATCCTCAAGGGTATTTGAAGATGCTACCAATATAGCCACGGAGATAGGAACCGCCGCCGGACTGATCTGGTATTTCATCCCGGCGTCTTGGGTGACCAGAAGATCGAATCCCCCGCTGGCCGCAAGCTTCAGCAGCGCCCCATTTTCAACGCCCTTCCAGCCCATAAAATTCACGGTCACCACATCGTGCCCCGGCAACATCGAGCGCAATCGTTGCGGCAAATTTTCATTGAGGAGCCTGCCCAGGTAATCGCCGGGTTGCGACGGCGTGATTTTTGGCTCCCATCAAGTAGCGGCGACGATGGCGTACCTGGCGAAGATGGTACTCCGAGGAGCCGCGCCGCAGAGGGGGGCCAAAAAGCACGCCGCCCCGCGGGGTGGGCCTGAAATGCCCCGCCTGCTTTGTTGTCGGATCTCGCAGACTCGTCTTTCAGAGTCGGCTCAATCCTCCGCCGCGCATACGGGACATTTCAGACCCATCGCAATCCCGGCCATTACTTGGACAGGCTCCTAAGATTATCTTCATTGCTCCGCAGCCTGCTTAGCGTGTTCCAGCACGTCCGCCCGGGCCTGTTCAAGCAGGGCATGAACCTGCGATTCGCTGACTGTGGGGAAATCAGCAAGAAATTCCGCCACGGTGTAACCACGATCGAGATAATCCAGCAGCGCTACAACAGGCACGCGCGTGCCTGTGAAGCAGGGCACGCCACCCTGAATATTCGGATTGATTGTTGCAATACTCATGACAACATTATACCTTTTTCAGCGAAACGGCGCTGCGCTCAATGAACCTCCCGGCGCGCCGGGACGCTCATTAAGGCGTCCGCCGTCTCATTAAGCGCAGTGGAATGGAGCGTCTCATTAAGGCACCAGCCGTCTCATTGCGGCGACCGCCGCCTTACCCCACCGCGTCGTCGTTTTCCAGCCACTGCACTTGCCTTGTCAAGAATCGCGGAAAGCGCTGCCGGCACGGGCATATCCCGCACCTCCTGATATATCGCCTCTTTCCACGCCCACACATCACGCTGAGCCTTGGAAACACTGTGATCAATCCGTTTCATCTGCGACCTCCAGGGGTGATACCAACCGCACGGCGTGCCGGTATCCGGCCTCCACACTCACTGCCATCAGACGGGCCTCCTTGTTGATGTTGGCCAAATGCTTGAAGTTCCATGACAACAGCACATCCATATTGTACACCACGGCAAACGCTACATGCAGTGCATCCTCAATTTTTGTCTTGGGAATTGCGCCCCGTGCAATGTACAACTGGGCCAACTGCGTGACTTCCTCCCGGCGATCCATGGGCAAGTCCTGGATGGGATATGCCACCAGCGCGGCCTGTAGTTTTTGACGGTGGCCGGGTTCCGGGTCTCTGCTTATTTCCAGCCGCACCACATCGGAGATATACAGGTCGTAGCGCGCCGCATGCACGCGAAAAAACGCTTCGGTGATCGCCCTGAAATCGGGAGAATCTTCGGCAAAAAGAAAACTTACAATGGATGTATCAAGATAAATTTTCAGTTTCCGCATTTTCAATTTCCAGGTGGCCGCAGATGGAAGCGGCGCTGCGCTCAATGAACAATGAGACGGGCTTTGGGCCTTGCGGCCAAGCCCTTAATGAGGCGGCCAGCCTACGGCTGTCCTTAATGAGACGCGGTGCGGCGCACCGCTTAATATTTTATGCAGCTCATTATTTTCTAAGGTCGCGGTAGTCCCGGCGCGCCGGGATCTCATTAAGGCCCTCAGGCCGTCTCATTAAGGCATCAGCCGTTTCACTGCGCCGCTGCGGCGGCCTCCGCCTGCGGCGGAGCGGCTGCGCCGGCCGCTTGCGCGGCCGCGATCGCTTCCAGCCGCACATTGCGGAATTCCTGCCATTGATTATTGACAAATTCCATGAACTTTTCTTTGAATACCGCATGGCTGAAGCGCTCGGCGTTTTTCCGGATCGCCTGCGCGTCCCAGGTGATGCGTTCAAAGTGTTCCACCGCCGCCATGAGGCTTTCGGCGGTTTGCTCCATGAAAAATACGCCGGTGCTGCCGTCGATGACGCTTTCGGTTACGCCGCCGTGGCCATAGGCGATCACAGGCGTTCCGCAAGCTTGCGCTTCCACGGGGACAATGCCGAAGTCTTCTTCGGCGGCAAACACAAAGCCCCGGGCGTGCTGCATATATTCACGCAGGCGTTCGCCGGTCTGATAGCCGACAATTTTGACATTTTCTCCGGCCAGGGCGCGGATGTTGTCAAGTTCCGGGCCTTCACCGATGACATACAGCCGGCGATCGGGCATACGGCTGAACGCCTGAACGATTAAATCAATGCGCTTATATGGCACCATGCGTGAGGCGGTTACGTAGTAGTCGGCTTTATCGGTACAGAGGGTATATGCGTCGGTATCTACCGGGGGAAATACGGGTGTTGCGGTTCGGCGGTAGGCTTTATCCACGCGCCGGGCCACAAAGCTGGAGTTGGTCATAAACGCATCGACCGATCCGCTGGAACGCACATCAAACACGCGGATGTAATGGAGAATTAATTTAGCCAGTGCGCCTTTTATGCCATGGTCCAGTCCAGCATCTTTCAGATATTGTTTCTGCATATCCCAGGCGAAACGCACGGGGCTGTGGCAATAGCAGATATGCAGTTGATCCGGGCGGGTGATAACGCCCTTGGCGACGACATAACTGCTGGAGATAACCAGATCATATTTAGAGACATCAAGCTGTTCTATGGCCATGGGCATCAGCGGCAGATACGCGCGGTGCTTACGTTGGGCCAGGGGCATATTTTGCAGGAAGCTCGTATGCACCGGCTTGTTGAGAATGAAGCCGCGCTGGTCCGGCTTGAGGAAATCAAAAAGGCTGAATACATCGGCATGTGGGAAGCACTGGAGCATCTGCTCCAGCACGCGCTCGGCCCCGGCGTAGGTGTATAGAAAATCATGGACAACGGCGATTTTCAAATCTGTTACGGGTTTGGAGAAGCGGAGTTTAAGTGATTTATATTTTGCCGGATCAACTGATCCGATACGGCCCGCAATATCTTTATTTTCCGCACTGCGGCGGCGCGTATTGGCACGGGGAAAGCCGATGCCGAAGAGGCGGATTTTAAAGGGGCCGGGCGGCTGATCAGTCAGGCCGGCGAGGCTGAATTCTTCCATAAGGCGGGCAAATAGGGCAATACGGTGGCCGGCGGATTCTAAAAATGTCGGAGCGGGGACATCCATTTCCAGTCGCATGGGTTTACCGACGCGCCGATGGGCAATGGGTAAAGAGGCGGTCATAACGGCTATGTCTGCGGGGACCGGTTCAATGCTTTGCCATACGCGATCATCAATTGAGCCATCGCGACGCGTAACGGCCATGGCTACGCGGCTGAAGTGGAGCATTTGCGCCGCTTCACAAACGCCGGCCCACCAGGCATCAAAGGTACTGGCGCGGGCGAGGCGGAGTTGCAAAGATTCAAAGGCTTTGCGGTAGTTGCGGGATTCACGCGAAAGCTGGCGGTTTCGCCGCAGGGCACGCACCATATCTCCGCCACGGGCGGAGCCGGCGGTGCGGAACAGCACCAGCAGCAGCAGGGCCAGAGTAAAGCTGGCCATGGCCATAATCAGAGTATTGCCAAACAGCATGGCAATGGCCAACAGGCAGGTAGCACCGCCGAAGCCATAGAGCAGATACACCGCATGAATATGCGTAAGGCCCAGATCCAGCAGGCGATGGTGCAGGTGGCCACGCTCCGCGGAAAACAGGCTGCGCCGCTGTAAAATAGCCCGGCGGGCAAAGGTTACGGCGGTATCCACAAGTGGGATGGATAGGGCCACGGAGGTGATAATCAGCGGCAACGGGGAGTTACTGTGATGCGCTGCAACCACGGCGGCGGCGGCGATGGTAAAACCGATAAACAGGCTGCCGCCATCACCCATGAAAATGCGGGCGGGGTTAAAGTTAAAAATCAGGAAGGCGGTAAGGGCACCCATCAGAGCCAGCATCAGGAAGGCGATAGAAGCTTCGCCGATGGCAATACCGATAATGGCGACTACCAGTGCCGCACCGGTGGCGATACCGCCGGCCAGGCCATCGAGGCCGTCACAAAAGTTCAAGCTTACCGGAACGGTTACCAGCCATAAGATGGTCAGAGGCCAGGAAAGCCAGCCCAGGCAGGGCTGCCAATTGGCGGCGACCGGGCCGGTGGGCACGCGCACGCCATAATAGGCAAACAAGCTTGCGGCCCCAAGCAGGCCGATCAGTTTTATTTTGGCGGGGATGTTAAATATATCATCAATAAAGCCGATGGTCAGCAGCACGACGGAGGCAAAAATCAGCGAAGCCATGGGCGTATGCAAAACAGCGTGCATGAGGGTGGTGCGGCGGTACAGCAGCAGCACGGGCGCAGCGCTGATAAGTGTGGAAAGCGCAATAGCCACCCCGCCGACACGCGGCACCGGGCGCACATGCACCTTGCGCGCATCGGGGATGTCGACGAGCTTGAGGCGTCGCGCCAGGACAATAACCGGCACAAACGACAGCACGCCAGCCCAGAGGCCGCCGACAAAAGAAATACCATACCAAGATGACTGAACCATGAAATCTCCCTTTGAGCCTGTCCAAGTAATCGCCGGGACAGACTCCAATATCTTCTATAGTGAAACGCGGCGTAGCGCTTCGCTCAATGAGCAATGAGACGGCCAGCCTGCGGCTGTCCTTAATGAGACGGGCTTGTGGCCAAGCCCTTAATGAGACGCGGTGCCTGCTCACCGCTTAATATGTTGAGGAGTTCATTATTTTCTAAGGACGCGGTAGTCCCGGCGCGCCGGGATCTCATTAAGGCGAAGCCGGCTCACTGCGGCTTGGCGGCTACGGTCAGCGTCATTCCCATGGCCCGTATGACCGCAAGCAATGTTGTCAGTCGCGGATTGCCCCGCTTGGACAGTGCGCGATAAAGACTTTCTCTTTGTATCCCAGCATCTTTGGCCACCTTGGCCACGCCACCGCGGGCTTCCGCGATTTGGCGAAGGGCGATCAGCAATACGCCCGGCTCATCCGTTTCCTCCATGGCCGCAGCAAGATACGAGGCTGCAAATTCGGGGTTGTCCCGAATCTCCGCGATAATGACCTCATCATTGGATACACTGGGTTTGTGTCTCATGGCGCTGCCGACCTTTCCTTATAGTCCTTCCAATATGCCACGGCACGTTCAATATCGGAAGATTGTTTCCTCTTATCGCCGCCGCATAGCAGCAGCACGCAGGTTTTCCCAGCCATCGCGTAATACACGCGGTAGCCCGGCCCAAGGTCAATCCGCAACTCCCAGACACCATCCCGCACGGGCTTATGGTCACCAAAATTTCCCAGCGATAACCTGGAAAATCTCGTAGCGATCCTCGCTTTCGCGTCCTGATCGCGCAACGACCGCAGCCATTCACCGACGATGACTCGGCCATCGGCGGTGCAATAGTGACGCACTTCAAACGTCTGCAATATTGTATCCTATAAGTTACAAAATGTCAATTCGCCAACGAAGCGGCGCGGCGCTCAATGAACAATGAGACGCTCCGCTTAATGAGACGGGCTTGTGGCCTTGTGGCCAAGCCCTTAATGAGACGGCCAGCCTGCGGCTGTCCTTAATGAGACGCGGTGCTTCGCACCGCTTAATATTTTGACGAATTCATTATTGCTTTAAGGTCGCGGTAGTCCCGGCGCACCGGGATCGCATTAAGGCGAAGCCGTCTCATTGAAACCGCGACCGACTCATTAAGGCCATCAGGCCGCCTCATTATGGCGAAGTCGCTTCACTGCCGCTCGCCGTTCCGTTAGAACAGTGATGCGCCCGGCTCAGGATCAGGCGGTGGCTCCGGCACGAGTCCTTTTAGCGTCACAATTAGTTCTGGCAGGTGAATTTTCAGAACCCGCCAGATAATCTCATCCTGAATGTCCGCGTAGTCATGGGCCAATTTGTGGCGCTGACGGATGATCTTTTGCCATGGAATGTCCGCGTGCGCAGCCTTGAATTCCGTCGAGACACGCCGTGCCGCTTCCCCAATAATTTCGATCTCACGCTCAACAGCGCGACGTGTTCGGCGGTCGGCGGAATACTGCTCCAGGGTTAAACTACTGATCATGTCCAATACGGATTGCGCCGACTCAAGCATGTCCCAAAGGCAGGCCGCATCGCCATGCTCACTGCGCATAAATTATCCGCCGCGTGGTTAAAATCTCATGCCGACGGAACGGATTGCGAAGTGCGCCCTTGGTTACCAGATCGACCGTTCGGCCCAGCAAACCGGATAGCTCGTCCTGCATGTCCAGCAGGTCGAAAAGGCTCCAGGGATGCCCCGCCTGAAAGCTTACTAAAACGTCCACATCGCTGTCGGGCCGGAAATCATTACGCAATACCGATCCAAACAGCGAGAACTCGCTGACCATCCACTTGCGGCAGAACGACTCTACCTGTTCTGACGACAAGTGAATCGGCAACACCGCGTTGCAAATATCAGGATCAATGACAATTCGTTCCATAGCAATATTATACCATTTTCAGCGAAACGGCGCTGCGCTCAATGAGTGGTAACGAGAATCCAGAATCCAGAACCTTGCACTCAGAAGGGAATATGGATGCTGCGCCAATTGAAAGCGGAGCGCTTCCAAATAATTCTAGGTTCTGACTCCCCGCCCTTTGTGTCGTGTCAGAGTTTATCCCGATGACCCCAGCTTAATTAATTATGATCGGGATGGTGAACCAACTCCCCCGTCGCCCATCTGTGTTCATCGGTGTAAGAAGTTTATCACGGCAGCCGGTCCTCGATATCCGCTGCTGATCGGGCGTTATCGGGACGCCGGGATGGATCGTTCTCGGTGGCCAATGATCAAATTGTTCGGAAGCCCTGCGCTGCGTTTAGTCCTTGGAAACTCATAATGGCACTAAATTCGCTCAACGCGAATGCCTCACTAAGCCGGCCGCGCCGGCGTTTCACCGGATTTCCACCACCGTCTGGCCATCGGTGATGGCGGCTACCAGCGCGGGCATCGCTTTTCCGAATGCAGAAAGCAGGTACTTGGTTCTGCAGTTGCCCAAGCGTACCCAGACAATCTGCGGCCTGCCTCGACGGGTTAGGGAGAGGTGGAGAAAGTCCTCATCCTTGGAAACCAACACAAAACCATTTTGCGGCAAAATCCAAAATCGCATCATCTCGCGCATCGGCCAACCCAACTTCCTGCACATGCACGCCCGGGCAACCATTAGTAGTCAGCCATTGCGCCAGCTTGGCCGGCAACTGGTTGTCGATAAGAAATTTCACGAGGCCTGCAACACCATGTGGTCTGTCTGAAGCGACGCGTACGCGATGGCTGCAAGAATATCCGCGCGGGTCAGGTATGGGTAGTCCTCAAGGATCTCTTCCATGGATGCGCCGGAACCGAGCAAGTCTAATACGTCGCTTACGCGCACGCGCTGCCCACGAATGCAGGGCCGCCCGCCACATTTGCCCGCCTCCACGGTTATTCGGGATAGCAATTCCGACCGGTTCGATTCATTCATATTCTCACCACTGCTTGCCAATGAGCCACAGGCTCACATAAATTCTATACCCTATTGTAGCAACTTACGCGCGGCGTAGCGCTTCGCTCAATGAACAATGAGACGCTCCGCTTAATGAGATCCCGGCGCGCCGGGACCTCGGCACCGCTTAATGTTTTATGCAGTTCATTATTGCTTTTAAGGTCGCGGAACGAGGCCGTCTCATTTAGGCATCAGCCGTTCCACCGCCGTTTCCGCCGCAGCTTCAAATCACGTCCGCGAAGCGGCTTTCCAGCCGCTTGAAGGTAAACAGGCCGATTAGTCCGGCGATAATGGCGACGGCGATGCTCCAGAGTAAGGGCAATATCATCAGCGGGTGGCCGCCAAAAACGCTCCAGCGAAACGATGACAATATTCCGTTCAGGGGATTAAATGAGAAAATTGTGGCAATAATCGGGTGCGTCTTACTTAGCTTGGTAATGTGCGAAATCGAATATGCCACCGGGCTGGCATACATAAGCATCTGCATGAATATCGGCAGAATATACTGAATGTCGCGGTAGCTCACAGCCAGGGCCGACGCGATCATTCCAATGCCTATGGCCATGGTCAGAATCAAAGCCACCCACACCGGAAGCAAAAGCAGACCCCAAGTCGGCACGAGATGAAAAAACAGCATAATGGGAATCAGCATGCAAGACCCGACACAGAAATCCACCAGCGTTGAAGGCGTAATGGATAAGGGCAAAATGATCCTTGGGAAATAAACCTTGGAGATCATATTGGAGTTTGCCACCATGCAGGTACTGATACGGTTGAGCGTATTGGCAAAAAGGTTCCACGCCAGCAAACTCGCAAAGGAAAAGGCCATCATGGGGATGCCGTGGTTTTTAATTTTGGCAATGAATCCGAATACAAAGGTAAATATTCCCGCCGCCAGCAAGGGTTGTAAAACCACCCAGATAATGCCCAGAGCGGTTTGTTTGTAACGGAGTTTCAGGTCGCGGCCCGCGAAACTGAACAGCAGATCACGGAAGTACCAGACTTCCGCGAGGTCTACCAGATGCCACGCCGAGCCGGGGCGCAAAACCAGGTGCGGCACGGACAACGGTGGCTCTTCGGGTAAAGCGGCCCGCTCGCCTGACATACGTGAACCATCCGCCTCGGGCATATTAAGCGAAACCGCCTGCGCGCCGGGCTTAGCGGGGATGGCCTCAACTTTTTGATAAATAGAATCAGTCATTAATTAGAACCTGCAAACGTGTGACAATATGTTCAGTGACGAGGAGTTAGAACCTGAAAGTCAGGCGTTAGAATGCTGCGGAAGCGCTGCGCTTTACTATTTTGTTCGGCAGGTTAAACCTGCCGGCCAACATTATGCTAAATGCCGGATGCCAACCCCTCGGCAGCACCGCATGTAATGCGCTTACGCCCTCACTTGATGCGCTGCATCAAAGCGTTGTAATGCTGCTTGGCGCTGGCCGACACTTGCGGTGAATTCAGTTTCTGGGGATCAATTTTTTGCAGTACGGCGGCGGCCTGTTTCATGTCGCCGGCGTGAACCAGAATGCGGGCGAGATCCACATCCCATTCCGGATCAGCTTGATCCAGATTAATTGCTGAGCTGATTGACTTTATGGCAGCCTTGGTATCGCCCATGCGGGATTGCACCAACGCCAGAGTGTCCCAATAAGCGGCGACGTTGGGAGCAAGTTTCACCGCACCCTGAGCCAAAGATCGGGCTTCGGCCAGATCAGCGTTCGGCTGGCGAACCATCAGCATGGCCAGATTATTCTGTGCCACCGGCAAATGGCCATTGAGTTTTAACGCGTTCTGATAATTGGTGATCGCCACAGAGGATTCCCCGGCAGAGAGCTGCACGGTGGCCAATTCTGAAAGCATGGCTCCACGCTGATCTGGAGACATTTTCTGGGTTTTCAGCAAATGAGCCAGTAAAACGGACGCCTGATTAAGATCGGCATTATTTCCAACCCGCTGGCCCAAGGCCCACCAGCCTTGCGCCAGTTGCAATTGTTCGGTCAGGGCGGTAGCAGGTGTGGCGGCGGCAACACGCTGCAACCACAGTGCGGCGGTTGCAGCCGGTAATTCGCGGCTGGCGATGTTAACGGCAAATTGCCGCCAGTTTTTAGATTTAGCCAACAAAGGCAGCAGCACACGTTTAAGTTCAACCATATTATGCAATGCAATTTGCGATTGCAGGTAGGCGGCAATGACGCCGGGATCACCCGCCGGGTTCTTCAGTGCGGCATGTAAATAGGGTTGCAGCGTGCGGACTGCCGAATTGGGTTCTGAAAGATTCAGATATGCCACAGATTCCAGCACTATAGCAGACGTGGGGTTTGCGGCGCTGCGCTTGGCCCAGGTTTGAGCGGCACTTAAGGCTTGCGACCATTGGTGCGAGGCCGCAAACGCCACTGCGGCCAGACGCGCGGGCGTAACGCTGGTGGGGAACATTCGCACAGCACTAAGCGCCACAACGGCGGCCCGACCGGGATGGCCGGCGGAAATCAAGAACTGCGCTGCGGCATTTTGTAACGCGGAAAAACGCGGGTGCTGCTTGGCCAATTGCGCCAGTTGTGCGGCAAAATCCACAAGTTTGGGTTTGGCCGCCACGGAGGTACCGACAATTTGTACCACATTTTGTGCGGATGCCACGGGCGGATTCGCCAACAATGCCACCGCCAGAGGCCGCAGAACAGCATTGTTAATCAGCGGGTTAATGGTTCCGAGATTATCTTTTACAAAAGCCAGGGTTTTATCATCAGGCAGAGCGGCAACGGCGGAACGGATCGTTTCCTTTACCGCTTTAACATCCCCGAGTCGGATGTTCAAAGCCAGCAGACGATACCATGCCACCTGATTATGCGGCGCGGCGGCAACGGCGGCCTGATAGGCGGCAAGCGCCTGCTTGGCATTACCAGAATCGCTGTAATAGTCACCGTAAATCATATCCGCGACGCCCGGTGTGAGTTTCACATTCTTCAGCAGCGCCAGAATTTGCAACGCTTTAGCGCTTTGCCCACGCTGGGCATAAAACCGGCTGGCGGCGGCGATGATTGGGGCATTGGGGGCTCTAAGCAATTGATCATACAGTCGGGCAGCGGCATTATTATCGCCTTCCTGCTGATAGAGTTCCGCCAGGATCAGATTATCGCCGAGGTTGGATTTTCCGGTACCTTGGGAGCGCCGCAATAAGGCAATGGCCTTGCTGGCTTGCCCATCGGCCACAAATAGAGCCGCAGCCTGCCGCTGCTGGGCGGGAGTCGCCAGGGGGGAATTGGCAACCTGTTGGAGATATTGGCGGGCGTGTTCGCTGTCGCCTTCACTTTGATATAACTGGGCAAGCTGCAGAGCCACACCGGCATTTTGTGGAGCCAGCGCGGCCGCGACCTGAAGTTGGCTGATGGCATCAACCTTGTCGGAATTTTTCAAATCAATTTGCGCCAGCAGCAGATGCGGCAGAAGCACATCCGGTGAGGTGCGGACGGTTTGCGTCAGCAATTTTCGGGCGGCCAGAAGATCTTTTTTGCCCGCACTGTGATTGATCAGCCAGCCGGCCTTGGCCATTTTCCAGGAAAAGCCGTTGTTGCCGATAATGGCTTGCAGATTGGCAAAGGTATCAAGAATAAATCCGCGATCGGTTTGCAGGCCCGGCACGGACAACGCCAGCCATTGGGCATGGGCATTGGCTGCATCCGCCCGGGCAGCCTTTTTCCAAGCTTTGGGGGCGGCAGAATTTTTCGTCGCCGAGAGAAATTCCGCCAAAGCCAAGTCCCATTGCGGCGCCAGAGCACCGGCCGTTTTGCGGTGCGATTTCAGATATGCCAATGCCTCCTTGGGGTGTTTGGCCTGCAGCAATCGCCCGGCGTACGCCAAAGCGATGCGTGGGCGCAAGCCATAGGTTTTTTCAGCGGCGGCCAAAATGGCTTTTCCCATACCGAGTTTGCTGAAGTGATTAATGGAATATAACCCCAGAAGGGTGGAAAGTTTATGCGGTGGGTTGGCAGCAAGGGCGGTGGCAATTCGTTTGCGTGCCGCAGCCAATTGTTTTAACGCAGTCAGGCAGCGAATTTGTTCAGACAGCAAAATTGGCTTTCCGGGAAATTGGCGTTGCAGATTCTCAATAGAACGTAGCAACGCTTTCACGCGAGCGGGTTTGTTGACGGCTGTCGCCGTGGCCAGCAGGCGGATGTGATCGATGAGTACCTGCTTATTATCCGGAGCCAATTGTGTGGCATGTTTCACCAGCAATTGCGCGGCTTTGAGATGCCCTGCCCGCACCAGCCCCATGGCCAGGTGCAAAATAGGTTCCGGCCAGGTTGGGGCCAGGCGTGCGGCGTTTTGCCACTGAGTCAGAGCCAGTTCCAATTCGCCAACATGCTGATAGCCGGCGCCCAGCAGATCAACAAAGTAAGCCTGTCCAGGAAAGGTGGAGGCGGCAGATCGCAAAATTTTCATCCGCGCCAAATCCGACACATTCGGATGTAATCGCAAATTCAGCACAGCGTACCATTGGCTGGCGACGGGCGATTTAATAGCTTTGAGCAATTGAAGAAGCTCTGCCGCCCGATGCGGATGACCCAGACGCATCAAAGATCGCGCCCGGTACGCCAAAAGCAGAGGATGGCCCGTAGATTTCGCCGCCGTGAGTTTCAGGACGGCAGCATCATTTCCCTGCTGATAGAGCCGTTCGCATAACGCTTCGAGAATGGGAACCGACGCACCATGACGGACGGCATGTTCCAGCACCAGAGTGGCCTGCGTATAAAGTTGCAGGGAATCAAGCTGCCGCACCAAGGGAAGAATAACCGCTTCCGGGAGGTTGGGATTTGCGGCGGCTTTAAGAGCCAATTGTTTGGCGTTATCCGGCTGACCGGCCAACGCGGCGGCGGCACTTCCGAGAACCTGATAAACCGGGTTGGTGGGCGCTTTGGCCAGAAATTTTCCCGCCCAGTTGGTCAAAGCGCTTGTCGGCAACTGCCGCTGATACAGCATATCCAAAGCGAGAAAGCCGTTTTGGATGCGATCGGGGGACAACTGGAACGCTTTATTGGCGGCGGCAAAAGCGCGTCTGAATTTTCGCAATCGGCCATAGGCTTGAGATTCGGATTCCAGCGCCGGCAAATTGTTGGGATTTTTCGCCAGGATCTGATGGGCCAAGGTGACACATTCCACATTGTAATTCAGCTCGGCCAGTAATTTTACGAGTTTCTGCTGATATTTAAGATCGTTGGGCTTTTGATAAAGAATCTGTTTGATTACCGAGGCGGCCTGATACAGATTTTTCCCGTCGGGCTGCGGAACTTTCAGGCTGGCCGTGGCATAGCCTTCCAATGATGGCAGATCAGTCGGGTCCTGCCCCAAATAGGCACCGAGATCACCGAGTGCCAGTTCGTATTTCTTGGCCTTTACCGCAGCTAATCCCCGGGCACGGAGTTGGAGGAAGTGCTCATGAATACTGTGTTTCCGATAGATTACCAGCGCCCCGCCAAGCACCACCAGAGCCAGAATAATGCAGCCCAGTATCAACAGGCGGCGTTTCATGCGTTGCCGTGAATTCATTATTTCCTCCCGATATTGGAAGCATTTGGAATCATGACGGGTACGGAATCGGGTAATACCGGGGCGGTGAGATTCGCACTGGTGTGATTACAGCCGTTGCCGATCCAGAGGGGTCGCGTATGATTTTTCAACATTGACATATCAAAACCTATCGGCCCGTATACTCGATGCGCCAAACGGGTGATACCGGCAATGGCTATTTCCGGATCGGACCAATCCCGCGCTAATGCCTGAAGATAATCCATAGCCGAACAACCGCTGGCCGCATACGCAATGCCGGACACTTTGATCGAGCCGAAATCCGGATATTGCCGCCGCAGGCCCATCCATACCTTATCCGTTGTGCTGATGGTACGCCAGTAATCCGCAATCTCCCGGTGCGGGGTAAGGGCCACGCGTGCGGCAGGTTCGACGGCCAACGAACCATGATCAACGCTCAACGCGGTTGGATCTCCATGATTTTGATCATCGCTCATCGTTTTTTTTAAATGGTTTTTTGCGGGTTTGCGTCGCGTTGGCGGATTAAGGCCAATGAGATACAGCGCCCGCGGCATCCAAAATAACTGATCGAGAACAAACCGAAGATGCAGGCGGAATAATTTACCCGCCGGGATCAGAAGAAACAGCCGGGCATCAGGCGAAATGGGTTCTGTGGAACCGGGCCGCACGATAGCCACTTCCCTGGAAAGCCAGAACAAATCATGCAGCGCGGATGGGGAATATCCCCACACCGTCAGCGCATTTGCCGGGGTACCAGACGATTCCTGCATGTTTTGCTCCGCCAGGAGTGTCATTTTTCCTCTTCATCCTGCGTGCTGGCAGACGCCGCAACCGCCATGGCCAGCGGGCCGAGCGGAACCAGCGGCTTGAGGCGATCCGTATCATTCTGAACCGCCAACGCGTTATCCGCAGCGGGCGCGGCACTGGTAAAGCTTTCCAGCGATGTACTATACGACTGCCGCTGCATATCGCGTTCAGTGGCACGGTTAAATACCACACCCTCCAAGTGCGCTCCAACGGATGCCAGATAATCAGCGGCACGCCCAGAGAGGTTGCGGCTTTCCCCGCGTGCCACGACCATCAGCACGCCGTCGGCCTGACTGGCCAGCAATGCGGATTCCAGTGACCCCAATACCGGACCGGTATCCACCAGCACCATATCATATTGTTCCTTGGCATGCGCCAACATGGCCCGGATAGACGCAGGGGACATGCGGGCACCATGGTGGGCTTTGGTACGTCCCAGCGGCAGAACATCGAGATTATGAATCTTGGTATGCACCACACATTCATCCAACGGTTTTCCGGCAACGGCGTCCATCAGCCCACGTTTGCTTAGGCGCTGCATGTGCAAAGCCTTTTCAAGCATTTCATGGTCAATGTAACCGAGATTCAACAATTCCGAGCCTACCGGGCGTTTGGATTCGCCGGCGGCGGCAAGGGCTTCCTTGAGCTGTTCACGGGTTATCATTTTGTGTTTTACCATCACATCGCCGAGGCGCTGGCTGCGGAGAATGCCCATGCGATCGGTTAATTGTCCACCAACCACATCGGCATCAATAAGCAATGTTTTCATGCCGGAGGCGGCATACGACATTCCAAGGGCCAAAACCATGCTGGTTTTTCCGGTACCGGCGGTTGGACTGGTCAGAGCCATGGCCTGACTGCCAGCCAAGTTCGGACGAACCTGTAAAAGACCACGGATACGGTGAATGCTGTGAGCACCAATGGCGAGTTCCAGCGGGGTGGCCGCGCCATTGGGTGGCAACTGTGGAACAGCTCCGAGAACACGGTAGGAGTTCAAGGTGGTTATTTGCATATCACCCACGGTGCGGAGATTGCCGTGCATGAAGCCCCAAAGCAATACCAGGCCAAAGCCGACGATAATTCCGCCGAGTCCAGCGGCGGCGGCGGCAGCGAGACGAAGATGGCGGGACTTGGTCGTCGGAGCCGCGGGAAAATCACCAGTGCTTTCAACGCGGATGCGACCGCCGGTAGCGGATTCCATATTAATGGCATCCATACGGGACTTGATCGTATTTAATTGTTGTCGCAAATCCTGGCTTTGCGTTTGCAGATTTTGCACCTTGGCATACACGCCGCCGAGATCAAGGGTTTGAGCTTTTACAGATTGATACAAAATTCGCAATTGGTGTTCCCGCGCCTTGAGCAGGGCCAATGACATCGGCCCGCCCGGCGTGGTTGGAGCCATGGAGGGACCTTTTCCGGACAAGCTGGCCTGATAGCTGCGCATTTCATCACGCAGAGCATCCAAACTGGATTGCAAGGTCATGATGCGATGGTTGTTGGGACCTAAGCCGGAAAGTTCCAGTTCCTTAATTGATTTTTTCAGAGCCAATGCCTGCAATTCAAATTGTGCAATTTGCGGGTCATACATAGGAGCCAATGGCGCTTTGGCAACATTTTTTTGGCCCTTTTTTCCTTTGGTCGTACCGGAGCTGGACCCGGCTTTGGCCAAGGCAATTCGGGCTTCCTGCCACTGGGTATCAAGCTCATTCATTAAGCCGAGCTTGTAGTTGTATACCGTACCGAGACCGTCGGCACCGTATTGACTGGATAACGAGGCAATCTGCTCCTGATCGCTTTGCAATTCACTTTGCAAAACAGTCTGGCGCTCGCGCAGGGCAGTGATTTGCAGGCTCTGCGTGGCGGAATCGCCGTGGCTGTAAAGTTGACGATATGCGCCGATCACCGCATCGGCACCAATTTGCGCCACAACGGGGTCTTTGCTGGTATAGGCGACGTAAATTAATTCACTGCCGGGCTTATGGGTAACCGCTAATTCAGAGGCGAATCGGGCCTTGGCTGCGGCATCAATACCGCGGTGCAGGGCCTGCCATTTGGGATTCTGCATGGCCAGATCAATGGTGCGGGAACTCATAATCAATGCGGTTTGGGAATTAATGTATGCACTGAACATCGGCATGGCTTCATTCTGCGAGGTTGAATACAGAATGCGGGGCAAATAAGGCAAAATGCGCACCAGACCGGTGCTGGTGTACACCAGCTTGATACTCTTGTACGTCAGCGCACTACCGGCGATTGCCAGCACCAACCCCAGCAGAATGGCCCAATGATAGCGTCCGGTCAGCAGCCGATGGATCAGCAGCAGCGGATTGGCCATCGGTTCGCCGGAATCGGAATACTGCGCCGGTCCGGGAACCATTTCGGGCCTAAGTGAAGTTGGCGCGTAATCCATATTGTCATTTTGCGTATTCATTGGACACCCCATGTAAGATTGCAGTAATGAGCTTCCAATTCGCGCCAATCAGGTCATGAAAGACCTGCAACCGATCAGCGGGAAGCATGTCGCCAGGCAAAGTAAGTTCCACCTGCGCGGCCCCAAACACACGTTCATTAAAACTTCCGGAATCATGGAGAAATTCCCTTTCAGTGGCGAGAAATTTTCCATCCGGCATAATAAAGAAATCATCAACATATATATGTGATTCAGTATCGAAGGCCCCGCGATGAAATTTGTATTCCATTCCCGTGATGGGCGTTTTCCGAATCATCCAGGTTTTCGCGGTTGATTTATCCAATATCCAGCCGTTGCCGGGATAGCAATTTGGTGGATAGTGACCAGAAAGATTGCGCGTATCCGAGCAGTCGATGACCATCAAGGTGGCCTGTTCGCCGGTTTTGCTGTTGACAAAGTTGCGGCATAAATCCACATTGGGTTGCAGCAGATGTACAGCAGAAAGCGGCAGGGGCACATCGCGGCCAATCCAATGGCCAAAAGCCTTCGGCATCTGTTCCGCCAGAGATTGGACATGAGCCAGATAGGCTCCCGCCTGTTTGGGCGGCTTTTCAAAGTACGCGCGCGCCTCAATGGCCGCCAGCAGAATGACGCAGGCGAACGCGGGTGCCCAAGCAAACCAGAGCGGACGGTGCGAGGATGTTGTACGTTGTTTCAGCACGATAAAGTTCCAGTGAATCGACTTGGTCTTAGTGAAGCTCTGCGCTTGGTGAAACGGCCTGTGGCCTCAATGGGTAATGAGATCCCGGCGCCTCGGGACTACGCTACACTTAAAACGGCAGGATTGCTTATTTACTGAATTCGCCAAAGGCGAATGGCTCATTAAGCCGCTCTCGTATCCCGGCGTTTCACTGTTCGTAGGCGAGGCCGAAGGGGGCTACCGGCACAGACGCCCAGCGTAATAATCGCAAAACGGACCAGAACAAACAAAACGCAATCGGCAGCATCAACCAGCCGGCAATATTATGAAAATTCTCGGCGGCGGCGTGCGGGTATTTACCGAAGACCCAGACCGTCGGCACAAGTCGAATAATATTGCACAGCAACGCCACCACAGGACTTAAAATCAGAAAGATGGCTCTGGCCCAGCGATTCATTGGAATACTTAGAGTGAATGTTGCCACAAGCACCATCAGGGCGATGGCCATACGCATTCCATCACAGGCTTCGGCAATTTCCACTTTTACGCCATTAACAATCAGCACATTACCCGCACGGGAAACGGTTACGCCGACGATTTCCAGAATCTGCTGACTAAGCAAGGCGCAGAGGTGTTCCAGCGGAACTGAGATTGCCTGCCGAACGGTTGCCGGTACCGGTACGAGAAACATCAACATAAGCAACGCCGGGAAAAATTTCCGGACAATATCAACACCGAGCACGGCAATCACCGCGCCGACGGCCATCAGCAAGGAACCAAAATGCCAAAATACGGCCATGCCATGATCCACGCCAAAATTGCTGATAGCCGCGCCAAGCAGCAACAACACCGGCCCCAGCCAACGGCCTGTCAGGCGGCATTCACGCCAGCGCTGGCGGCGGACGAAAATCAACCACGCCGTCAGGAACGGCACCAATAAAATATGGCTGGAATCCTGGTCATTAACGGCAATGGAAAATACATCATGCCAGGCCCGGTGTTGCACCAACATGGTTAACAATACCAGCACCCCCGCTGCCACGAGATACGCACGACCAATGCGGTCTTTGGGAGCAACGGTATGGACTTCGGTCAATGCGGCTGTCACGTTTTTTGTTTCGCCTCTCAAAGATGGGTGTGACTACTTCACGCAACTGATTAAAATTGCGGTTGAGCTCATTTTGGCCAAAGCTCCGCTACTGTCACTTGCGCCAATTTTTAGCGCGAAGCGGTCAGGGGAACGGCTTCCCCGAGTTTGTGACGGCGCTTATCTGTCGGTTGGCCTATGCCGCCCGAACGCCGCCTTTGGTATTTTCTTCCACCGCCGCTGCGTCCTCAAGGACCGCCAGCAGGTCGGCATCAACCTCAACACTGATCGCCTGGCCCAGGATTTCAACCTGCAAAACCAGACGATCCATCTTCAGTCGGCTTTCCACTACGCCCCGCACTCCCTGCAGAGGCCCTGATTTTACCTCAACACGTACCCCCGCCACAAGGTGCGGATGGCGATCAAAAGGTTGCTGCGTATCCAAGGCCCGCGTCAGGCTGCGAAGCTCCTCCGCAATTTTGGCCTGATCAAAAACCGGAATAATGCGGACGAGCCGATTCGTACGCTCAGCCGCATAAGCATCCTGAATACCGCTGCGCACGAAAACATAGCCGGGAAACAGGGGTAGCTCTGATTTTACTTTACGCTTACCGTAGTAGGTGGTTTTGGCCACCAGGGGCAAAACGTGTTCGATTTGGCGTTCCCGAAAGAAATTGCAAACCACCTTTTCCTGGCGACTTTTGGTTTGTAAAACAAACCATTTCCGAACATCATCACTGCTCATGACCGAACCGGAAGCGGCGCCATTCCCAACTTGATCGGCAGCGGGCAAAACACCAGAATTTGCCACAGATAATCCGGTTTCCGGACTTTCCATGCCAAGAGCGTTCTGGGGTAATGTTTCGATCATATTCTGCCCTGTTAACAATTCCCGGCCCTCGCTGAATTCTCTATTCAATTTCGCCTGCATGGCATAACACCCTAACTTATGGGCTTCGCTCATGTATTCGGACATTCACGGCGCGTGCCTTTAACTTTATCGGTTCATTTCAGGCATAAAAATAATGATTTTCGGACGGTAAAGCCCGGTAGCCTTCATTCCGCATGGGCAACCGCCCACGCAATCGTCGTCATTCGCGCGAAAACGAAGCCGCAATTGGCTGAAATATTGCCAAACTGAAACGCTCAACTCAAACATCCTTGCTCTCCGGGAAACCCACTTACCAAAGTCCGACTTCCACCCCGTGTGACCAGTCGCACACGTATTGTACCAGAAACAGCATCTTCGACCAATAGCGTTGCCGCTCGAAGATATTGTTTTTCACCTTATCCAGCTAATGTGTTTGTTGCCGTCCGTTGTATCTCATGGCAAATAGGACTAAGCAGCCCCTTACTTGCTTGGCAGATCGCCTTTTGTGATCCGATTGGAATCCAGCATAATGTCTCCGAATTGCGACAGCGCGCTGCCGTCGCGGATCGTGGCGTCCGTATTGATTGTGATATCATCGCGTGCGAGAATATTGCCTGCGAAGGCGCTGTCGATCCCAAGCGTTGCCGAGCCGCCCACCTGCCAGAAAACGGCACCTTTCAGCCATGTGCTCGCACCGCCATTGATTGAAATAATCGACGAGTCGCTGCCGGTTGTCAGCGTGGTGCCAATCTGAAAAATGAATTGCGCGTTGGGATCATCCTGGTCTTTGAGCGTCAAAGTCCCATTGAGTGTGGCCGCTGAAGAGAAACGATAAACGCCCGGCAACAGCGTCAATCCTCCAAGATCCTGCCCGCTGAGATCATGCGTGAAAGGCATCGCGGCAACCGCGTTATAAGCGGTGGTAAGGTCCGTGTGCGCTTGCTGCGTAGCCTCGTCTGCAACACGGATGGTACTTGGCGGAGCGACGACTCCCGGCGGAAATCCGATAATTTCCGGCCCATGGCTGGTTCCCACATCTCCGCCATGGACCGCGGTTTCACCGATGTTTTCTACTGCCGTACCGCCCAGTACCGCAAAGCCGCCGGCTGAATCAAGTGTGACGAAGGTGCGGGCCGCCTCAGGGTGTGGTGCGCGCGGTGGTACTACCAATAGAATAATTGTTTTATTTTTCATGGGAATTCTCCAACTGCCGCCAATAGCGGTGGCTATTGTGAACAGCGATTCACAACTGGAAGCTGGGCATCGCAATTGTAAGTACAAGCCGGTAGTTGCTTGAACTGGAGGGGCGTCGGAGCAATCCATTTTGCGGCCAACCAACAAGGAGCCGCGATAATCGCGCGACATGCGGTGCTATGCTCAAGCTACCGCATATTAAATTGTAGCAGCGAATCTCGATAATACCTAATGATGTGATCCTTGGCTTTTTTTTACAAAAATTATTCCAATGCTTGATAAGATATGCACACTATGGCGGGCCGGAAGAACGCAACTGTTTTGCCGTATATCGAGGCACTATAAAACCGGGCCGAGAGCGGCCGTACTTGACGTTCCGGCCTCGCGGAATTCCCTCTCAAAGCGTGATATGCGGGTCGTCGAGCAGTAAATAGTTGGGCACTATGGGGTATCTACCTACTGGCGGGACAACTTGGCTGCCCTATAATAGTAACAAGATGGTGGGTGCTTACAGAATGACAAACTGTATCCAGTAGCCCGAATTTAAAGCCTTTGCAAGGAGGTCGGATGAAACGCATTGTTGAAAAAAAAGCACGGCAGGACGCTAACCCACCCAAGTTTGCGGCGCATCCTACGGCACCACGTGACGAAGCTAAGGACTTGCTGCTGTTACAGTTTGTTGAGCATCTTCGCCAGAACCGAATGCAATTTTGCGAAGAGTGGATCGAACACATTGCCGAAGCGGAATTGCTCACCGGCATGAGCAAAGAAGAAACCTTCTCAGAAGCGACGAGCGTCTATGATAATTACGTAGAAGCCCTGGAGAGCGGAAGCGTTGAGGCGCTTCAGGCGTATGCGCGAACGCTCTGCGAGCGCGTTATTCCGCGGGGTGGGGAGACCCACGAGGTCGTGGAGATCGTGCTTTTATTGCGCGATACTCTGGCGCGGTCGTTATTAAGGAAATATCAGAACGATTTTAAAGTCTTCAACATCGTGCTGGATGCGTATGAACCCGCAGCGAACCGGATTGCCAATGCCGTTGCTGTGAGCTTTGTGCAGCAACAGGAGGAGGCGATCCGCAAATTGTCCACGCCGGTGCTTCAAGTGCGTGAAAGGCTTCTAATCCTCCCCATCATCGGCGTTCTGGACACGCGGCGAGCCAGGCAATTGACCGAACAATTGTTACGGGGCATACGCGACAAGCGCGCTAAAGTCGTGGTTGTTGATATCACCGGCGTACCGACAATTGACTCAATAGTCGCCAACCATCTGGTGCAAACCGTTGAAGCATCGCGGCTTATGGGAGCCAGCGTTATTATTACGGGCATGTCTTCAGAGATCGCGCAAACCTTGGTTACACTGGGCGTAGATCTCAGCAAAGTGAATGCGGTCGGCGATTTACAGGGCGGGATTGAAGAAGCCGAGCGGCTTCTGCGATACGAAGTCCTCCGCGATCCGCAGTGCGCAGGTACGGAAGGCCACACCGGAGAAAAATATGCACGTATCCATTCTTAAGCAGGGCAATTATTTAATCGCAAGCGTGCAGTCCGCGCTTTCGGATGATGATCTGCGCCTTTTACGCGACGATTTGTCCGACCGCGTGGGACGTTTTCGTTCAACGGGGGTCATTATTGACGTTACCTCGCTGGATGTCATTGATTCTTTTGCCACCAGAACATTGCAGTCCGTTGCGCAGATGCTGAAATTACGCGGAGCCTATACCGTGATCGTCGGTATTCGGCCCGATGTGGCATTTGTGATGGTTCAACTGGGTTTGACGCTGGCCGATGTGGGTGCCGCTTTGGACTTGGAAGAAGCCCTTGAACACCTCAACAACCGCCGACGCCGCAACCTGTACGAACATCGCGCCAAGGAGACCGGCGAAGCAGGCAGGTTGGACAGCGCAGGCAGCTCACCAAATCGGCCCGGACTTTCCCCCTCCCGCGCCAACCGCCGGGCCGACCGAGAAGGACAACCCCGCTCTGGCCACGCTTCTCCAAGGAGCATGGAACATGGCCGATGAATCGCGCATTAACATCAGGAACCCGGCAGAAATAGTAACCGCTCGTCAACAGGGGCGAATTCTGGCGGTGCAACTGGGCTTTGACGGTTCCGAATTGACGGTCATCGCTACCGCTATCTCGGAAATCGCCAGAAACATACTCGAACACGCTAAGGATGGCGAAGTGGTCATCAGTCGATGTAATCACCGAAAAAGGTACGGCATTTGTGTTGTTGCCCGCGATTTCGGCCCCGGCATAGCCGATATAGACCAAGCCATGCAATATGGCTATTCCACTCACAAGGGACTGGGCATTGGCCTGCCAGGCACGAAATTACTGATGGATGAATTCCATATCATGTCAGTTGTGGGACAAGGTACGACGGTGACCATGAAGAAGTGGAGGCACTAAGATGACACAGCTTTTACAGGCGGCGCGCGCTGGCCCTATTGAATTCGCCTTTGCAGGTGATCCACTGGAAGGCGAGAGAGTATCCGGGGATTTAGGCATGGTGCGCCCCGCTACCAATGGCGGCGCGGTGATTGGTCTGGTCGATGGCATTGGACATGGGCCGCTGGCGGCGGAGGCGGCAAAAATAGCGGTAAACACCCTCGAACACCACGTCAACGCGACGATCGAATCGATGCTTAAATATTGCCATACAGCATTGAAGGGCACCCGCGGTGCCGTCCTGAGTGTTGCCGCAATAGACAGCCAAAGCGGCACGATGACCTGGCTGGGCGTAGGAAATGTGGAGGGACGGCTGCTTCGCGCTGAACGTCTGCGGAGCGGCGAACACATGTTGCTGGCTGCCGGCATTGCCGGCTGTGGTCTTCCGGCGCTGCGCGCCAGCAGGATACCTATTTTCCCGGGAGATGTCGTGGTTTTAGCTACCGACGGAATTGACCGCCAATACGATACTACTGGCTGCGCGAACAAATCTCCTGCTTATATTGCCAATCATATTGTCAACCGCTATCGCAAATTAACAGATGACGCGCTGGTGCTGGTGGCGCGCTGCTGTGGGATAAAGCGATGAAAGCCCTGACGCGAAAGTTGACCCTACGCTATGGCTCGCTGTTGCGCCGCTATATCGCACAAACCCAGGAAGAGGTTCTGGCGCAGGCCAATGGGCTGGGGCGTGCGGCAATGGCCGGCGGTCTGGGCGTGTTGGAAATGACCCGAATCCATCAGACGTCAATGATACAGTTGCTGCGCGAGGCGGGATTCACGGAATCCCAGGCCGCGGTTATGCAGTCCAGCGAGACGTTTCTCCTCGAGGCACTTTCTCCTTTTGAAATGACTTACCGCGGCTTCCAAGAGACCAATATCCGCCTGCAGCACCTCATCAAGGACAAGGAGAATGCCAATTTCTCCTTGCAGCGCGAAGTAGACAAGAGGAAACAGACCGAGAAAATACTTCGCGCCCGGGAAAGCCGCATGCATGATTTACTGGCGGAATCCCAAAGACTTCAGGAAAATTTGCGCGAGTATTCCAGTCAGATTCTCGGCATTCAGGAAGCCGAGCGGCGACGTATAAGCCGTGAATTGCACGATGATGTGGGGCAGGCCCTCACAGCCGCGAGCATAGCATTCGAAAACCTCCCCTCTTCACATCCCGGCACGCCGGAGGCGTCGGTCCAGGACGCCCGCGCCCTGCTGCAAGATGCGATGGTAAAAGTTCATGATTTTGCCCGGGATTTGCGGCCTACAATCCTCGATGAGCTGGGATTGCTGCCAGCCCTGCGGTCTTATCTGGACCGGTTCGCAGCCCGCACGGGCCTGCATATAACTTTCCGCGCTACGCAACACGCCGAGGCCTTGGGTGAAGATGAAAAAATCACACTGTTTCGAGTCGCCCAGGAAAGTCTCACCAATGTTGCCAAACATGCCCACGCCCATACGGTTCAGGTAACTATAAGTCGCAACCGCGGGAAACTCCGCATGGACGTCTGCGATGACGGCCAATCCTTTGATCCGCAAAACTTTGATCAGGCGGCAAAAAAGCATCGGCTGGGCTTACTGGGAATGCAGGAGCGCGTTCGGCTGGTCAATGGGATTTTTACTCTCCTGGCCCGGCCGGGGAAAGGGACGCAAATAAGAGTTGCGCTGCCGTGTCAAGGTCCCCTCGGAGGCCCAGGCAGCACCAATGGCAAGAGCGGCGGGTAAACGTAAGGATAATGCTATCATGGTCAATATGATCCCAATCCGTGTCTTACTTGCTGACGACCACACGATTCTTCGACAGGGCCTGCGCCGGCTTCTCGAATCCCACTCTGATATAACGGTCGTCGGCGACGCCGACAATGGACGAGACGCCGTAGAATCTGCCGTGCGCCTCAGACCGGATGTCGTTATTATGGACATGGCAATGCCGGGATTAAATGGAATAGAGGCGACTCGGCAGCTCACGCGTGAAGTTCCCGGCATCCGAATTCTGGCACTGTCCGCTTACAGCGATGAAGAATACGTTATGGCAGTATGTCAGGCCGGCGCAGCTGGATATCTTGTAAAACATTCCGCCGCTACCGAACTGATTTCAGCGATTCGCGAGGCCATGAAAGGCAACGCCTATTTCAGCCCGGGCATTGCCAAATATTTTACGCGTCATGCCGCCACCGGCTTGCGCAGCACGCGAAGCGGGCTGGCACGCGGCAAAGATCTGACCCCGCGGGAAAGAGAAGTTCTGCAGTTGATCGCAGAGGGACGGGGCAATAAGCAAATTGCCGCCGCGCTGGCCATCAGCGTTAAAACCGTGGAAAAACACCGCCAGTCCGTCATGGATAAGCTTGATATTCACGATATTGCCGGGCTTACCCGGTATGCTCTGGGGAGAAAAATTATCGAAAATGAGCATGATTCCGTTTCCCCGTGACACATGCGCCCCCCTTTCAGGCGCTACGCCGGTACGGGGTTAAATCCCCGCTGATCTGGGGCCATTACCTACTACGAAACACACTCTCTTCCGTGGTAATATTGTTTTATCAGGATGAATGCGTTTTGAAGAGCATTCAAAAGCCACCCGTTGCTGTTTAGCCGGTACCTGATGAGATGACGGCATGGAGCAAGCGCGTTTGCTGTACCAAAAGAAGGGTCGTTTACATGGAAAATAAAGGAGTTACAAATATGGGATCAGTTGCTGTTGTATCAGGTGCTAACTTTGAGGAACCCTTATTACCTGAAAGTTCTTACCTGTTGCCGCGTGCGGGAATCGGGGATGTAGCCAGCCGGGCACCATCGATGGCGGCAGTCTCGGACTTGCTTCGCCGGGCATCCTTGGTTCAGACCACCGTGTTGATCGGGGGCGAATCCGGAACTGGAAAGGACGTAGTCGCGCGTACCATTCACGATTACAGCCCTCGGAAAAGTCGCCCCTTCGTGGCGATGAATTGTGCGGCAATACCCGATACGCTGGCCGAAGCAGAACTCTTTGGACACGAAAAAGGTGCCTTTACCGGGGCCACTGCCGCGCGCATCGGGCGATTTCAGGCCGCGGAAGGCGGCACGCTGTTCATTGATGAAATTGGTGATCTTCCCCTGTCCCTGCAGGCCAAATTTCTGCGGGTGCTTGAAACACGCGTAGTGACGCCTCTGGGCGGACATCGGGAAATTCCCTTTGACGTTCGCATTATTGCGGCCACCAACAAGGACCTGGAGGCAATGGTAGCCAAAAAGTTGTTTCGCGAAGATTTATTCTATCGGCTCAATGTCATCGCCATCAAGTTGCCCCCCTTGCGCGATCGCCTCGAAGACATTGAGTTACTGGCCCTTCATTTTCTCGACCGTGTTAACGCCCGCAACGGCACGCACGTCACGCAAATTGCTCCGGCAGCGCAGGAACGCCTGCGTCACTATTACTGGCCCGGCAATATAAGAGAACTGCTCAACGTTATTGAGCGGGGCGTCGTTTTTTGCAGGGGGACTGTTTTGGAAGCGGATGATATCGCGTTACCCCTCAATCCCAGGGAGAAACATGAGGCTATGACCCATTCCAGCGTTTCTGGGACGGCTTTCAACTACGACGGCGATAATTTTCCAACGCTGGAAAGTCTGGAACAAGAGGCTATTTCCTCAGCCATGGTTCGATTCGCCAATAACCGTGCCAGGGCGGCTACAGCACTGGGAATAAGCTTACGGACCCTTCAGCGAAAGCTCGGACCAAAAAACCTTAAATTTAATCCGGCCTCAACGGGGTGCTCCAGGTATTTGTCTTTTGGAGGATAACGTTGGTGTATCGGTCTCCCGGGCCTCAAGGACGGAAACAATTTCACAGCGCTACCAAACAGGATATCGGGTGCGTGACAGATTCCGCGGGCAATCGTCCATAATCCGCGATTGAACCATACCACCACCGAACGGATTTCGGCAGCATAGAGCACCGTGGTGATAACCCGGTGGTTGGTTCGCGGCATTAAGATTCACCACCGGATTATCATCCGGTGCTATGGTGATATCCCAATCGTTCCCCGGTTTTTACTGATTACTCATTATTCATTGCGTAGGCCCCTGTCCCCCGTAACCTGTAACCTGCTCCAACCCGGTGCTGGGGAGCGCGTGCTGTTCCAAAACCGATCTCGCGTTAAGATAAGCCATATTATGGGCAGCGGAGGCGATGCATGGCTTTATACAGTAATACGGGTTACTGCAACATTTGTATGGAAGACACAACTTTCGTTGCCGAGCACATGTGGCTGCGTGATCACTATTTCTGCCAGCGTTGCCGCACGATCCCGCGGCAACGGGCGCTGGTGGAAGTATTGACTCTTTTTCGCCCGGCTTGGCGGACACTGATCATGCACGAATGTTCGCCGTCGATGGGCTTTTTTTTTAAACAATGTCCCGGATACAGCGCCTCGCAGTTTTTTGCAGATGTGCCGCCCGGCGAGTATCGCGCGGGTTTTCGCAGTGAAAATCTTGAACACATGACCATCGCGTCCGAGTCGTTCGATGTTTTCATCACACAGGATGTTTTTGAGCATGTGTTTAATCCGGATCTTGCGATGCGCGAAATCATGCGTGTGCTGCGCCCCGGTGGTATTCATATCTTCACTGCCCCGAAACACAAAGCACTGCTTAGGGGCCGCCTACCGAACCAGCAATTACATTATCCGCAACCGCATCTGGGAATTGATGGCGAATTTCTTGATGTATTTGTTACGCTTAAAGATGCGGCGAATGATGTCCCCGACGAAAAAGGCTCACCGGGTTAATCAGACTGGGTTAATCATTAATGTCTGACGACACAGGCATGGTATAATTACGGGGTATGGGATTAATTCATCCCGCCGGCGGTAGGCCGCTTTTGCAAGGAATGCCGATCTTGGGTACTTCATCAGATTTTCCGTCAGGGCTTGTCCGCCGAGAACCGTCGGCCGCTGCGATTCCGGCGCAAACATGTCCATCGCGCATTAACTGTCGAGACTTCCGGGAGGGCAGGCGTCGCAGGATCCAACTGATCGTCAACAGCGTCGTGCCCGCACTGCTCCTGGCGCTGGCTGGCTCAACAACCCGGGCCGGTTTGGTTATTACGCCCACCTATGACGCCAGCATCACCAGCGACCTCAATGCCGGCACCATCGAGAATACCATCCAAAACACCATCAACCTTTACGAATCAGATTTCACCAATAACCTCACCGTCAGCATTGAGTTCGAAGAAATGAGCAGCGGTCTGGGGCAAAATAGCACCTACCTCGGTACCGTCAGCTATTCGGCCTATCGTGCTGCACTGGCCGCCAACGCCGTCACCACCAACGCCCAGATGGCCGTAAACTCTCTGCCTGTGCAGGCGGGCAATCCCGTCAATGGCAATGGCAATATTGTTACCACGCTGCCCAACTTGCGAGCATTGGGTTTCAGCGGCGGCGGTTACTTGCCGCCATCCGGCCAAACCGACAGCATCGTGCAATTCAACGAGTCAGTCATGAACAATACGCGCACCAGCATCGACCCCAATAAGTACGACCTGCAAACGGTTATCTCGCATGAAATTGATGAAGTGCTGGGCCTTGGCTCGGAACTCGACAGCGTCAGCACCGGCAGCACCAGCACCAAAGGGCCAATTGCCCCGGAAGACTTGTTTCGCTTCAACCAATCGGGTGCCCGGAGTTATACCACCAGTTCAACTGCTGAGGCTTATTTCTCAATCAACGGCGGCACCACGCAATTGGAACGCTTCAACCAGGACTCCACCGGTGACTTTGGAGACTGGTACAGCCCCGGCGGACAGACGCCGCAGGTACAAGATGCGTTTGGCACTCCCGGTGCCACGCCCGCTCTGGGGGCGGAAATTACCGCCCTCAATGCCATCGGCTACAACCCAATGCTGCCGAACACCGTGACCACCAATGGCATGCCCGGCACCGCTTCTTCACCCAACGGCGCTGAGGCCATTGCCACAGCCGATGCACCAGGGGCGGCCAATCATACCGCCCAAGCCTTCGGCGGGAATGCCTACGGCAGGGGTGCCGGCGGCTACGCTCACGCCACGGCTACCGATGGGACCGGCGGTAGTTTTTCGCCCAGTGCCGGCTCATACACCGTATCGTTGGGCGGCAGCGCCGGCAACAACGCCAGCAACACTGGCGCATCAGCCGTCAGCACCTCCAACGCCAGCAACAATGATGGTAAAGCGATCGCGACAGGTTATGCCCAAGGCGGTACAGGATCGACCAGCGTCGGCACTTCAAACAGCGCGGGGGCCGTCAACGGCGGTCAGGGTGGAAGGGCTACCAGCAATGCCACGGCCAGCGCATCGGGATCCAATGGTGCCTATGCCACAGCGGTGGCCCTGGGTGGCGCTGGCGGGGAGTTCACGTCCATCTTCACACCGCAGGCCGATAGCGGACTGGGTGGTAGTTCTCAAGCGTCAAGTAGCGCCACGGCCGCGGGCAGCGGCACGGCCCAGGTTTACGGCATATCCTACGGTGGTTCGGGCGGTACATTTGCCGGTTCCAACGGCAACGGTGTAGGCGGCAACGGCGGCAGTGGTTCGCTGGGGACAGTCACCGCGAGTTCCAATGGTGGATATGTATTTGTGGAAGGTGCCCAAATCGGCGGTGCCGGTGGCGGCTTTTCACACGGGGGCGGCATGGTGACCGGCGGTAATGGCGCAGGCTCGGGTTTAACCAACGCCATCACCGGCACCACGTCAGGACATTCTGAACTTATACAAATTACCGAGGGCGGCGCCGGCGGCGGAGGATCAGGTACGGGTACAGCCGGTGCAGCGGGAGCTGGTTATTCTTCGCTGACCAGCAGTATCACCAGCGGCGCAGTAAGTGACGCGGGCATTGAAGCCTACGCCTCCGGGGGTACCGGTGGATACTTTGATACGCTTGGTGCCTCATCGCCAGGTACCGCTTCCGCCGGTGGTGCGGCAACCTCCATAGCCAACGGAACTAATAACACCGGTGCGTCAGGGGTGGCGGCGTATTCCATCGCCGGTGTCGGGGGCCTTGGCGTAAACGGCGCTGCCAGCGGTGCGGGCGGAGAGGCCAGCGCCACTGCCACATCAAGCAGCACACTGGCCTACGCGGCGGTGACGGCTATCGGTTACGCTGTAGGCGGCAATGGCGGAGGTTCATCCGCTACTTCAAGTGATGCGCCCGGTGGAATCGCCAATGCCCAAGCTACCGCCAACCTCAACGGCGGTTATGTCAACTCTTACGCCCAGGCTGTCGGTGGCACACCCGGTAATGGCGGTGCCGGTGTATATAATTCAGCGACAGCTCTGGCCGATGCTTATGCCAACGGCGCTGGAAGCGGGGCCATTAATGCGCAAGCCAGCATGACCGATACCTACAATGGACAAAACGCCAGTATTCAATCCAATTTTCCAGTTACCGTTAGCGGCGCACAGTTGCACACCGAATCCTATATCAATGCTGCACAAGCCCCACGGGCTATATCCGCTGCCGCCGGTGCCAATGTTGCCACGCTGTTAACGCAGGATCCCACCAATGCCGAAGTCACCAGTCTTCTGGCGGCCAATCCACAGGCGGCACGAAACTGGAATATCGGAGGAGCCGATACCTCACAACCTGCCAGCAGCGTGGCAGATTATAATCAGATTTCATTTATCTCTGCCGGCACATCCTCTGGTACTTCGCAATATCACAGTTCGCTGATGATCGTGACCAATAACGTCAACTTAAGTACCTCCCATGATGCCGTCATGAGTTTTCTAGGTGGCACCTCCACGGGTACCGGGTCGGTGATCATTCAGGTCACCAATCTGGAGAATAACAATACCCTGCTACTTAATAACGGTTACGGAACGTTAGCTCTGGCCGATGCGGCCACGTCCAACACCACCTTTGATCTAGGCAGCATCGCCAGTCTGGTAAGTTCCAGCAATACACTAAGCCTCCAGTTTGACATGTATTTATTTACCACCGACGCCAGCGCCAGCTTCCAGACCGGCTTTATCTTCGGCAGCAGCGTGCTGGGATCAGGCCCTGCTGGCGGATCCATGCTCCCTATGTCTTCTCTGCGTTCCTCCACCACGCGGTACATGGCCATGGCAGCCCTGCCCACTGCCGCGACACCGGAACCTGCAACGCTGGTACTCTTGGCCTTGGGAGCCTTGGGAATGCTGCTTAAGCCCCGCCGCAAAACGGCAGTCGCTTCCTAAATAGAACGCCGTAGTGATAAGCCAGTGCAATGGGGGAGAAGCGCATCGCGTCATAGAGCACCGTGGTGACTGGGAGGAGGAGTTAGAAGTTAATCCCATTTTCCGGACAGTATTGGATTATCATCCGGTGCTCGGAAACCTTATTTTCATTACCCGCGTAAAGTGTCACGCACTGCAGGATATCTTCTGCTGTCTCCCATACTCGCGTTAATCCGGGGAAGCGTCTATACTACCGGCCTGTTTTTTCCTTGGACTTTGGAGCGTATGGAATGAAAGCGGAGGAACGCCACGAACTGCAACAGAATGATCTGGTCGGAAGTGCGGCCGGATTATATATGTTTATTCGTAAATACGGAATTTATGTCCTCTTGGGCGTTGCAATTATTGTTCTGGTCATTGAACTGATTCAACTGCATAAGGCCAATCAAGAACGAAAAGTGCAGGAAGCCGCCATTGCGCTCCAGCAGGCACAGACGCCTCGCCAAATACAGAATACGGTTCTAAACAGCTATAAAGTCCCGGCCATTTCCGCACAGGCCTACATCCGAATCGGTGATTTTTATCTGAATTTAATTGCGATGGGCAATCCGCCCGCAGGCTTTGAAAAAGTAAAGGCCACGAAAGCGCAATCCATTGCCGCCGCTGAAAAGGCCTTTAAGACCGTTATCACTAATTTTCCCAAAGAGGGCCTGGCGGTGGCGCGGGCCAAGCTGGGACTGGGGCTGGCGTATGAAGATGCGGGGCAATGGAGCAAGGCCGCCGCCATTTACAGGACATTTACAGATCCACATGCCAGCAGCATTGAAAAATCATTTGCACCGCTGGCACAATACCGAATGGATCATCTTAAGCAATGGGCACAGCCGGTGCTGGTTGGACCACCACAAACCCAACCAGCAACAACCCAGGCAGCGGTGCCACAGGCGTCGGTGACGCAACCTGTTAAATAATTGATCCAGCAAACATATATTGTACGCCGCCATTGGATTATTCAAGCAATGCCATGAACGTAAAGACCGGCCATTACTTGGACAGGCTCCTAACCCGGCGGTGTGGCTTCGAGTTCAGCCTGTGTGGGTTGGCGTTTGCCGGTGGCGGGCTTGACCATACGCAGGGTTTCGGGTGCGTTTTCCATGGATGGTTCATCGGCGGTGTTTGTCTGCACGCCGCGGGCCATGGCAATTACGCCGGTTCGGGCAAGTTCACGGATGCCGTAGGGCCGCACAAGTTCCACAAACGCATCGAGTTTGTCTTCTTCGCCGGAGAGTTCCACCATAATGGCCTGATGGCCCACATCCACCACGCGGCCGCGGAACAGGTCGGCGAGTTCAATAATCTCGCTACGGGTGCGCGGCGTTACGCCGAGCTTCACGAGCATAAGATCGCGTGAAACATAAGGTGAATCTTTATAATCGCGCACCTTCACCACGGTGACAATTTTGGCCAGTTGCTTACGCACCTGATCGAGCGTGCGTTCATCGGCGATAACCACAATGGTCATGCGGGACAAATTGGGATCTTCCGTGCGGCCCACCACCAGAGAATCAATATTAAATCCGCGCGCGGAGAACATGTTGGCCACGTGCGAAAGCACGCCGGGTTCATTCATTACCAGTGCGGTTAAAATATGCCGCATAATTCATACTCCAATGCAAAAAATTGTTTTAAACCATTCATGCTTCCGCGCGGAATAATACAATCCGGCGCGGGCATAAACGGCTGCGTAAATCAACAGGATAATGCGTTGCGCCGCTTCAGGCCAGCGTGCCCATGTCGCGGGCCATATTGGGCGGAGCGGATCCGACGATACCGAGTTCCATTTCATGAATGCCTTTACCACTGGGCACCATGGGATAGACGTTTTCATCGGTTTCGCAGAGGAAATCCACCACGCAGGGGCCGGGATGACGGATCATCTCATCGACCACTTTCTGCACATCCTCTTTCTTTTCACAGCGGATGCCGCGAATGCCGAAGCTTTCGGCCATGGCCGCAAAATCGGGATTGACCATTTCGGTATTGCTGAATCGGCTGCCATAAAACATCTTCTGCCATTGCCGCACCATGCCCTGGAAATTGTTGTTGAGAATAGCCACTTTTACCGGTAGTTTGTATTGCCGGATGGTGGCCAATTCCATGGCGGTCATGATAAACGACGCATCACCGTCAATATCAATAACCAGATCCTTGGGCCGGGCCACCTGCGCGCCGATGGCCGAGGGCAGACCATAGCCCATGGTTCCCAGGCCGCCGCTGGTGATCATGCTGCGGGGGATGCTCCAGCGGATAAACTGTGCCGCCCACATCTGATGCTGGCCCACGCCGGTGGTGAAAATGGCGTTGCCGGCCGTGGCTTTATTAATCGCTTCGATAATCGCCTGGGGCTTGGCCAATGGAGTATCATCACGATAGGCAAAGGGAAATTTGGCTTTCCATTGAGCAATTTGTTCCAGCCATTGCTGGCGCGGACGATGTTCAATATGCTGGATCATGTCTTTAAGGCATAGGCGGGCATCGCCCACCACCGGCACATCCACTTTCACGCTCTTGCTGATGCTGGTGGGATCAATATCCACATGCACAATTTTGGCCTTGGGGGCAAAGAGTTTCAGATTGCCGGTCACGCGGTCATCAAACCGCGCACCGATGGCAATCAGGCAATCGGCATCCTGCACGGCATAATTGGCATAAGCGCCGCCGTGCATACCGAGCATGTGCAGGCTAAGCGGGTTGTTTTCATCAAACGCGCCGAGGCCCAGCAAGGTCGTGGTGCAGGGAATATTCCCTTTTTCCGCCAATTCGCGGACTTCTTTCCACGCACCGCTGAGAATCGCTCCGCCACCCACGTACAACACCGGGCGCTGGGCGGCGTTAATCATATCAGCCGCGGCTTTCACCATGCGGCTATGGCCGAGGCGATAAGTCTTGTAGCCCGGCAGCCAGGGGGTATCATCAATGGCGGATTCCACCTTGTTGGTGGTTACATCCACGGGCAGGTCCACGAGCACAGGTCCGGGCCGACCAGTGGTGGCAATGATAAAGGCCTCGTTGATAATCCGGGGCAAATCTTTGACATTCTTTACCAGGTAATTGCGCTTGGTCACGGGCCGGGTAATACCCGTCACATCCGCTTCCTGAAACGCATCATTGCCGATCACATACGTGCGCACCTGCCCGGAGAACACAATCATCGGGATTGAATCCATATAGGCGGTGGCCAGGGGTGTTACGGTGTTGGTGGCACCCGGTCCGCTGGTGACAATGACAATGCCGGGCTTGCCGGTGGCGCGGGCGTAACCATCGGCCATGTGGCCGGCCCCCTGCTCATGGCGCACCAGAATAAAGTTAAGTTTGGTGTCATAAAGTTGGTCAAATGTCGGCAAAATCGCGCCGCCGGGATAACCGAAGGCATCGGTAACGTCATGCTCCAGGAGCATCTGCAAAAGTATTTGCGCACCGGTTTTGCCGATGTACCGATCAGTCAGGCCCGTAGGCTGCCCCAGAACCGGAAGTTCATTGGTGGCTTCGGCCCCGGAATTGACATTTGCCGGCGCAGGCGTTGCTTGCGTCAATTTGTCAGTTTTGTTGGGCTTGGTGGTTTTGGAAGCTGCCGCTGTGGCCGCTGCCCCGGTAAGGGAAGTGCTGGACATAGAAACCTCATTACAACATCGGCTGCATTGGAAAGGTTGGCATGGCGTCCGCCGCACGGCAGATTACACCAGCGCCCAACCAGGCCGCCGTCCCGGCAAGCCGGGATAACGAATTCCAGAGCCGCAGCCCCAAAAATTCGCCGTCGATGAGATAGTCATAGCAGGTTTAACAATAAAAAGCAAGTCGTAGATTTTTCTTGTGTTCTTACCTTGTTTGGAACTAACAATGATGCCGCACGCCAATTAATCATGCAAGGCTATATGAGGCCCGCGCGGCGGCCGCACTTGGTTTTGCCGCAACGTTTATCTCTGTGGCAATTTTTTAGCGTGCATCTCCGCGGCCTTCTCCATGTATACAATATGCCGAAACAAATGCGTAACGCTGGGAAAGTCGTGGAGTTCCGCGTACCACTCCAGAACATGGGCCATTCGGCTGGCGCGATTGAATTCCGATTTTTGCACAAATTGATGAACCGCCGCCATCTCATTGAACAGTTGAATATTATTGGGTAGCTGCAGATGGAACACCGCGAGATTAAAGGCCCCTACGGCGGATTCGCGATGTTTGTACGGTCTAAGGACGGCAAATTTGGAAAGCACAAAATCGGGATTCATTGGTTGAGCCGGATGGGCCTTGGTTCGAACGAGATAATCTCTTACCGCCTGTCTGGCCCACGGATCATGGGGAAATACCCAAGTCAACATATTGTAAAAATCGGGATCGTCCGGATATGGATGCGGTTCCTGCCGGGTGTACGCATCGGTATAAAACCAGGTCAGTCGATCCAGCGGCTCGGTTACAAAAAGATTATTGAGCGTGTCATTATATACCTCCTGATGGCGACTCAAATCATATTCCGCCTGAATATATATGTGAATGAATTGTCCCGGCCACTCCGGCACGAGGTTATCAAACACCACGTGCGAGGTATTCTTTCCCGCCAGTCGCAGTAAGCAATACCTCATTACACCAAGAATTCCCTGCTGCTGAAGGTCATCCCGATAGGTTCTGACAATGCTTTCAAGCTTCGGCCGATCCGATCGCATGGCCGCCGCAAACGCGTAAATGGCAACGATTTGGTCGGCCATCGCCGGTTGTCCCGCAAGCAATTTCGGCGAAAGGCGGGTAATGAGATGGAACTGCCCAAGCTGCGCCAGCGCCCAAAGTCCCGCCGCTTTATTATGGGAATATTTTGAACCCAGAAGCAGCGATGCCGCTACGCCGAAATGCCCGGTCTGAAAGGCGGAAAACCCAAGATCACGTCGCGCTTCGCGCTTGCGCAATTGACCGGTAAGCCAACGGTCACGTAATGCCACGGCATCTATTGCGCCCGCCATATCCGCGTTGTCGTCCACGGCGAACTTGCGATTTGCATAGAGATCAGCAGTTTCCGCGAGCAGATCGTAGTCATTGGGATATTTGCCAGCAACGCGTGTTGCCTCGCGAAGAAGTGCACCCACTTCCCATTGTTTATATGTTTTCCAATTTAATTCTTCCGTAAGAACCAGCGGTGAATTGGCCCCGGCGAGTTTCTTCGATTCGGCCAATATTGCCGGTTCAAGTTGCGCCAACACTTGGCCCAATTGTTTATTATGGCAGGCCGCCGGATCGAATATACTCGCCGGAAATGGCAGGAGGCGGTTTTTTAGGCATTGTGCAAGTTCAGATTCCAGCTTGTCGAAACCATCGGTTCCGCGCCATGCCGCCTGATTTTCAAACCAATAGCGCACTTCCGCAAAGCGCGGATCGATCTTGAGAACCTTGCGGAAGAGGGTAAATGCCCGTGTTGACTGAATCGGAAGAAAAGCCGCCTTCCCCAACTCCGTCAGGCATTGCATGTTGTTGCAACGGGGCTGACACAGGTAATGCGCCAGCGCCGGGGATGGAGGCTCTTTCATATATGTCATAAAGCCGGTATCAACAGCACCCAACAAATTCCAGAAGGACATGGGGGTGGTGTAACGCATGGTGTCAATTAGTCGGCCAGTTCGATTAAATAGAACAATTGTGGCGGTGTATCCGCCGGGGCCATGCTTCAAGGTTCCCCCCACAGCAACAGTGGCCTCCCAGCCTGAAAAATACCGGGCGATGGCACTACGGGAATAATGCCGCAGGAGGCGCACCATATTGGCCCCACTGCGGTTATAGAGAAAATAGGCGTGGCGGTTGCAATAATTACCCGGTGCCCAATCCAAATCCATGGAGAATAAAAAGGCGAATGCCTGGGCCTGATTAAATCCGTGTGAGGGCTGCTGGAAAACATGATGAAACGGGAGAAACACTGCGTTAAATCCGGCAGTGGCGATGGGCTGATGTTTAAAAAAAGGGAAATCCTTTTCCGCTCTGGCCAGCGGGTGGCGCGGCAATGGCAACGGAGCAATTCGGCTAAGCCTAAAGGGTCGCATCGGCTGGGCCGCCAATGGCGCGACGCCTGTCACCACCATAGCCAAAACGGCTACAGCAGCAATGGTGCCACTGAGCGGTTGCCATAAGCGGCACAACCGGCCAATGCGAATTCTCGTAAAAGTCGACATTCCATTGTTTCCTTTCATTTGGATCGGATCAGATATTGGTTTATCATCGCAACCCCTTCTTATCCGGCCCCGCTACCGGCACAGGGCCTTTTAGTTTTCCCTTTATTCAGCCTTTTTCGTCTTCATGACGCTTCGGAACAGAACGATTTACTGGGAAGCTTGATCAAGCTGTCTCCCAAAAATCCACGCAACGCCGAAAACTAAAAGGCCCTGGCTACCGGCACGGCACGTTTAGGCCAAATATTGTATCCGTAGGAGAGGCCCCACAGACCGATGAGGAAATTCCAAATTGCACCCGGAGCAGTCACGATGCAATACCTCCACGTGAACGATGACAAAGCGATTACCAGACCGCGGTTCAAATACCACGATTATCTTAACGCGGCGAACAGGCATCGCAAATTCGAAAAGCAAAATCAACAACCATAAAAATCAGCCCCGGGTGATACACACATAAAACTCGCGCAGGTTGGCCACTTAGCGTTATCCCTGCTATTATACCCGCTTCGCGCGTGCGCCCCGGCCATGGTCGGGCCCGATGCACGGGTTGACTGTGAACCTGGTCAGGTCCGGAAGGAAGCAGCCATAAGCATGTTCAGTCCGGTGCCGTCGGTAGCCCGACCTTGGGCGGGGCGGATCGCAAAATGAGAGCTCCGTGGGTAGAAAGCAAAACCGCCGCGGGTTTTGGTGTTCACTGCTGTTTCAGGTTGTTGTTGGACATTTCCCGTATGCGCCGCTGGAGACATTCCGGGCAGTAACAATCCGACGCATCGCCCCGCTTGGCCAATCCCGGAATTAATGGCAAATCAGAGCACCAACATTTAGCTCCGGTATTCTGGCAAATAAACTCACGACCGCAACGGCAGCGTTTCAAGGTTCCCACCGGTAGTACGTTGTTTTTTTCCGCCATAAATATCCATCATAGCATCTGCACGAAACAGTCGCGATTCTAAGAAGGAAGCAGAATAACGCTCCGCCGCGCATACGGGGCATTTCAGACCCATCGCAATCCCGGCCATTACTTGGACAGGCTCCTAATACTACAGCGCGACTTCGGCGATTGAGGGCCAAAAACGCCCTTCCTAATCCTGATTGTCTGCGATTAGCGCACGCGGCGAGTATAAAGTCGCGCTGTAGTACTAAAAATGGCGAAACTCTTCAAATAACCAATGGTTTCAGTGACGCAAGCCTATTTTCGGCCTGTGTCTTGCGCATGAGACTGATAATATCACTCGATTTCCGTTTGTTTTACCCTTTTTATCCCGTGAACGGCTATTATTAAACTCGCACCCAAGTTGTGATGCGTGGAGGAGTTGTTCGGGGTGGCGACCACCATGCAGGTTTCTCCTGCCAGCAGCCATCATTAAACTTTTTCCGCCAGTCTGTCCGATAAACATATTATGGGAGGTCTGGACAAGGTAAATCGCAATAGCCGAGTTGTAATACCGGACGTGGCGTTTCCGGCTGGGGTTGAACTATGCATTGAACGGAGTCCAAGAATGATGACATTGCTATGGATTGTGGCCGCACAGCCAATGGTGTTTGCAGCGATCTTTGCCGTCCGTGGTCGTCGTAGATCGCCGAAGTTTCTCGCCAAGCAAAAACCAACTGTTCGCCCATCACTGCCATGTTATTTCCATGGACAGACCGATCAAATCTAACGGCGATGCTTAGCGATTTTGAAATGGTTGCTCCGATGCTTCGGATGACCCAATCGGCCATCTGAAGTTTGGTTGAATCCTCAAAGCGTTCGGCATAGAGTTTACTTTTATATTCGGTGGTTTTTGCGGAAAGCTTGTGGCGCGCATTCTTGACGGGCGAAATAAAACAGAAATATTCCAAAAGTGGAAAGGAGATCGTTATGAAATTCCATCAGCGTAAGCTTCGGGCAATTCTACTGTTATTGACGGCGACCATTGCGGCGGCACCGGCACCGGCTGCGGTGCTCTTTGTTGGCAATAAACATTCCATTGACGAATGTGCCACATCGGGACCGACCGTCACGCGAGTGCTGGTGTCGGGGTTACATCTCACATCCGGCCTCGCGATGTCTGGAAATGACCTGTTGGTCGCTAACGAGGATTCCGGCACGATCGGTAAATACATCATCACGGGAAAAGTGGTCAACGCCGCGCTGATTTCCAGGCTTGATGGCCCCGCCGGAATTGCGGTTTCGGGCAAGGATATGTTTGTGGCAAATTACCGCGCCGATACCATTGGTGAATACACCACGTCGGGGCGCGTGATCAACGCCGTGCTGATTTCTGGGCTGTACGGACCTGAGGGCATCGCAGTATCGGGAAATGATCTGTTTGTCGTGAATTTTGGAGCTGGTACCATCGGTGAATATACCACCACCGGGCGCGTGGTCAATGCCACACTGGTTTCTGGGCTGGCTGGCCCCGCCGGAATTGCGGTTTCGGGAAAAGATTTGTTTGTCGTCGTCGGTGGTACCGGGACTGTTGGTGAATATACCGTCCAAGGCCAGGCGGTAAAAATCGCGTTGATTTCGGGGCTGAGAAACCCGTTTGGCCTTACGCTGGCGGGAAATAAGATATTCGTGGTGGAAGAACGCACGGTCGGTACCATCGGCGAATACACCACTTCGGGGCGCGTGGTCAACGCCGCACTGGCCACGGGATTGGACTATCCCGGATTTATCGCGGTGTCCAATATACCAGCACCAGCACCAGCACCGGCGTTGCCGGCTGGTAGGTCGTAACACAGTAAGGAATAACATAAATGTAGTAACTGTTTACCGCTTCGCGGCAAATATTCACTATACCGGCACTGTCGCGATGGGATACCGGCAACAAAATCTACCGAACCTGAGTCGGTGTCAAGAGCTTGGCCAACGCCTGCTTTTGTTCCGCCGGTAACTCCGCAATGGCCATGCTTTGCGCGTCCGATTTGCTCTGCGACCAATACGGTGTGGACTCACGGCTCTTCGCTGATGTTCGTGACCCTCTTAGTCTGATGCAGTTTGTCGGATGTCTTGTCTGGTATAGCCGTGAGGTCAGGTTTTTCTATGGGCGGTTCTTCATCGACGGATTTATTCAACTCCTCGTGCGATTCAGTAAGGCCCTTCTTAAATTCCACAATCGACCGGCCCAGACTCTTGGCCACACCCGGCAGACGATTGCCGAAGAAGATTAATGCAATCACCAGCACAATCAGTATATCCGGCCCATCAAACAAATTTTCGAACAATGCCAATGGTAAGTTTTCAGGAGGCGCAATCATCGCATATGACCTCGAAAGTAAACGGCGGCTGGGGAGCCTATTTTACTCTACCAGCGTGGCCAATATTTATACCATTATAGGTGCAATCCCGTCTGGTTCCCGGAATCAGCCAGATGTATTGATTCCTTAATCCAATCCATCTATCGCGAGCGTCGTTGCAGGGACGTTGCTCTCACCATCATGGCTCCATAATAAATAGGCTCCAGCAGATTGTGCCGGTTATTCAATCAATCCCCCGCAGGCGGCTATCTTGCCGCTATTACGGTTGCGGGAACAATGGGGTAATTGTTCAATCTGCTGCCACAGCTTGCCGAGGGTATGTGTACGATTAAAAGGACAAAACATCCCAAAACTTAAAATGTTTAGAAATTAACTTGACTTTTTATCGGAACCGATGTATCTAAATACTTGACCTTTCCGAACTAAGGCAAAATCAGGGAGGTCGAGCTTCGTAGAGACCGCTTAACAAATTGGTATCTCGATGCTCATAAAATGTTCAGTTGTGTGTAAAATTGAAGAGTTGTTCGCATAGCCGCACGGATGGGGTTAATGTTTTGTATTGGTTAATAGAAACACATAAACAGGCTTTTGAACAGCAGAACAGATGGATGAATTATTGAGAGCACTAACAATTGTCGCGCGGGACGATTAGGCGGAGCGAGTGGCGAGCTGAAGCAAGATGAGGGCGGTGAGATTGAGCAATGCGGCCACGGACGGAAACGCCCGCCGCCGCTATTTGGTGGCCAGATTGGTCATTGGTGGCGTGTGCGACCACAATTTGCGCCATCCGCAGTTTTGGGCGATCTGAAAGAGATATAGGCTACGGGGATGACATCAGCCGATCATGGATTTGGCGATAAAAAACTCTGGAAAGATTGTTCTTGTTTTACAGATGCACAACGCTATAGTGCAGAAAGAGGGGGTTATTAACGTTCCGTCATCAACCGAAGGAATATGTCATGGAAACAGATGCCCCCAATACCAGCCGAAAACAGGGCGAAAGTGTCGCCGATCAATCAGGCCGCAATCTAATTGAATCTTTGGATACGCATTCACCGGCACCTCCGGCAGAGGCAAAAGAACGGTCAGCGCTTCCGCCCATTGCATTTAACGAGATCGAAGATCCATGGCGAAAAACAAACGATCAGACAGTGCCGATGACGGACGATAACACATCGCCCGCATCGCGTATTCCATCGGATATATTTCTGGGTTGAGAAATGTTGTTCTCAAGCCGCCATTTAACCCGCAAGATTGTCATCGCTCTCCTGCGGTTTATTAGCCAATGAAGCCCTTTCAAATACGAAACGGTTGCGGATTTGGATTATCGCGGCGGCTGCAATAACCTTTCCCATGGCCTATAATCCCTTCAGCGTGTGAATGAGAACCTGACGTGAACAACGACCGCCAAACCATCCGCTTCATTCTCCACCTTGATATGGACGCCTTCTTTGCGTCCATTGAGCAAATGGATAATCCTGAGCTAAAGGGCAAACCAATTTTAGTGGGCTATGATGGCCCCCGTGGCGTGGTTGCCACTGCTTCCTATGAGGCCCGCCCTTACGGTTGCCATTCCGCCCAGCCGATGGCCGTGGCGAAACGGCTTTGCCCCCATGCCATCATTATCTCCGTGCGGCATGATCGGTACCGACACATTTCCCAGCAGATGTTCGCCATTCTTGATGACTTTTCGCCAGTCGTTGAACCCCTGAGCATTGATGAGGCATTCCTTGATCTCACCGGCTCCGAGCAACTCTTTGGTTCAGCCGAATCCGCCGCCGGGCAGATGAAGGCACGCATTAAAGTCGAAATTGGTTTGACTGCTTCGGTGGGCGTGGCACCGAATAAGTTTCTGGCTAAACTCGGTTCTGATCTTCACAAGCCCGATGGTCTGACCATTATCAGGCCGGAGGATGTTGATACCCTGTTGCCGCCTATGCCGATAATGAAAATATGGGGCATCGGGCCAGCCATGGCGGCACGATTGAAGGCTCTGGGCATCAATACTATTGGTGATCTCCGGAGTTTCCCCTTAGCCGTTTTGCGTGGACAGATCGGCGATATAGCTGAGCATTACCATCGGCTCGCATACGGACTCGATGATCGGGCAGTGGCGACGGAGCGGGAAGTAAAGAGCATCGGGCAGGAACAGACGTTCAATGTGGATTTAGATGATCCTGATGCAGTGCGAAGGGTTTTATTGGAACAGGCTGAGCAAGTTGCCCAACGGTTAAGGAAACATGGGCTTTTGGCCCGTAGCATTACGCTGAAGATTAGATTTGGCGATTTCCAAACCATCACCCGATCCAGCACCCTTGCCGTCGCCACAAATACCACGGCGGAACTGGAGCAGGTTGCCATGACGATCTTTGACCAGTGGGCCAGCAGATCATTCCAGCCGGTGCGGCTCATCGGTGTGAGCACAGCACCCTGCGGCGCCGGCAACGGGCAGATGGGTTTATTTGCTGATCCAGACCGGGAAAAACAACATCGGCTTGATGCGGTGGCTGATGCGATCAGCCAGCGGTTCGGTAAAAGTGCCATCAAGCGGGGTGAGAGTTTGAAATAATACCCGGCTCATCGGCTTGTACAAACGCTTTCTGCAGCCATTAGGAACGAACGCGCCCCTTCGGAAGCCGGGATTTACGTTGCGGCGGTTGATTGAGCGCATATCCGGCATCAACGGCCCGTAGGAGGATTTGGGCACTGGCTTGGGCATCCGACGCCGCCTCATGGTGTTTAAGG
>Ga0080006_1247151_pt1 | contig 68717 bp, 53 predicted proteins | sample RS3BMetagenome_FD_69209 | JGI IMG/M metagenome (GOLD analysis project Ga0080006, IMG submission 69209) | Ferric oxide microbial mat and aquatic microbial communities from Rainbow Spring, Yellowstone National Park, USA - RS3B (SPADES... ... | reverse complement strand
TCGTATGCCTATGGCCAATCGCCGTTTCCGCCAGGATCGATGCCATCCAGCCCTTGGCGCTCAACAATGCCCCTGCCGACGGTTATTCTACAACCAGCCAACCCGGGTCACGCAAGCCTCGCTAATGGCTTACCGTGACCATCTGCTTAGGCAAACCAGGCAGCAAGTCCTCGGCGCAGAGACGGCCTACCTGGCCTTCCAGTTCGTGCTGGCCTTCACTAGGCACTTGATCCAACTGGCGCTGGTCCCGCCTGGCGCCGTGGGCCCGACGCCATCACCCTGCCCCCGCGCAAGACCCCGCCCGCACCCAAGCGGGGGCAGAAACCCCCGCCCAATGAAGGCAAACTCGCGCGCATCAGCCGATTCTTCCTCCGTCTCTTCCGCCAGCAGCAACCCGCTGCCGCCTTACCGGAGGACACCTGGAACCATCTCCTGACCGTCGCTCGGCGTACCGCAGGCCACCGCGGGGGATGCGGCGGAGCACGGCGGCTGCAGCAGGTGAACTCGAGCCATTTGGCCGCCTACGCCATGGCCGCCAACCCCTACAACCCGCAATGGACGTGGCTGCGGGGCTGTGTCGACCCTCTCTCGGGTGTTGACCTAAGGGGCAGGTGTCGCCCAATATCCCTTGCGGCCCATCTCGCGCGGTGAGGCAAGGGGTTCCGGCGGATTCAGACCCTGGTCAACCTACCGGCGATTCATGGGGCGCTATATTCTGGTCGCGCACCTCCGCACGCCACGCGCGCTCCAATCGCTCCCTGCTCGGCGCCCGCAATCGCTGCAGACCAGCCACGCGTGCCATCGTACGCACCCCTTCCTCCATCTCACGGCCGGGGGCGAGGCAAGCGCGTGCCAGCGCCCGCAGTTCAGCCAGGGAGATCTCGTCTACCGGCCGGCCGTCTGCACCGGCCCGGCGGAATCGCTCCCACTCGCCGAGAGGCGTACCGGTTGGCCAGAAGAATTCCTGCGCTTCTTCCTTGAGTCTTTCGAATTCCTTGCGAGCCAAGATTGAGACGCGATCGAGGATTTGCGCCCCCGTCCTTGCGAACCCGTGGATCCGGCCTACACGCCGTGCGAGTACGTCTCCGCGGATAGGCCCCTCAAGGATCACAATTTGGCGGATGATGTCTGTCAGGCGGGCATCGTAACTCTTGTCGAAGAACCGTTCCGCATCGAGTTCCGCCGACGGTATGGTCGCCGTACGGAACTGGTCCGTGGCCAAGTCGTCCGCCGCCGGATCCCCTTCCGGGGGCGAAGAGATGGCATTCGACGCTCCGGGCTCGGCTTCGGAGCGGCCTGCCGCCGCTGCCCGCCGCTCCCGCGCCTCCTCCAGCAACTCGGTCAGGAAGCCGTGCAACCGTTCCAGGGCACTGGCTGAATCCACCCACCACTCCATCACCCACGTGCGACGAACCGACCAGCCCAGCCCTTCCAGCAATCGCTGCCGCAGAAGATCTCGGTCCCGGGCAGTCGCCGCGGCATCACCCGTAGGCCCGTCGCAGATGATGGCCGCAAGGAACCCCGCGGGGACATCAGGATCAACTACGGCGACGTCGACCCGTAGTTGCGAGGACCCGACATCGGTCTGGACCTGCCATCCCCGCGCCTGGAGGGCACGGCAGACAACCTGCAGGAACTTCCCGCCGTCGCCGGGGCCGGAGCCCTCCGATGCTGCAGACGCCACCTCCAAGCCGCGTTGCGTGTACTGCAAAAACCGTTTGAGATCGGCGGCTCCCTTGGCTCTGGTTCGATTCAGGTCGATATGCTCCGGTTGCAGTGCCGCAAACACATGCAGTTCGCGTCGGGCCCGGGTGATGGCGACATTCAACCGCCGCTCCCCACCCTGCTTGTTGAGCGGCCCAAAATTCATGGACACCGCGCCGTGTTGGTCGGGACCGTATGTGATCGAGAAGCACATCACATCGCGCTCGTCCCCCTGGACGCTCTCGAGGTTTTTGACAAAGACGGGCTCCGGCTGGCCCTCGGCGAAGAATCGCTCTAGGCTTTCATCCCGTCCGCGCTCCTGTTCGAACAGGTCTTCGATCAGGTGCTGCTGTTGCGCGTTGAAGGTGACCACACCGACGGACTGACCAGAGGCCGCAAACTTGGGATCCCGGAGACGGGACAACACGAAATCGGCCACGGCCCGAGCCTCGACGGGGTTGGTGCGTGATGCTCCTTTCTCATAGATCCCGGCGGCAACATGATGGTAACGGACGGCGTGGTCATCATCGACCGCTGAGGGGAAGGTCACGAGCGTATTCGCGTAGTATTGCTCGTTGGAAAACGCGATCAGGCTCTCATGGCGGCTGCGGTAGTGCCAGTTTAGCTGCAGTTCCGGCAGACTTGCGCCGCGGCAGTCATCCAAGATGCTTTCCAGATCGGCGTCCAATTCGTCAGATTGTTCATCCTCCGCCCGGCCAAAGAACGCCGTCGGCGGTAATTGTTTGGGGTCACCCACCACCACGAGTTGCTGGCCTCGAGCGATGGCGCCGATCGCGTCCCACACCGGGATCTGGGACGCCTCATCGAAAACGACGAGATCGAACGGGGTTGCGTCCGGGGCCAGATACTGCGCCACGGAGAGCGGACTCATGAGCATGCATGGGGCCAGAGACGGTAGGATCGGCTGGAGCAGCCCGAGGAGCTCGCGTACCGGTACGTGCCTCTTCTTCTTTGACACCTCGTGCTTTAGGACACCGAGGGCTCGGGATTCCGGCGACCCCCGCTTGGCCATAGCCATTGTGCGCCGTAGCCTGGCGGCGAGCCGGTTCCGCACCTGCAGCCCAACCAAGTCGAGCCAACTATCGTCGGCTGCCGCAAACTCCGAGATCATGGCCTCATGCGCAACCGGCACAAAGGCGCAGAGGGTGGCGTCCTGGTCGACTGCGCCCGGAAGCCACCACCGGCAGTAGTTGACGTCGAAGACGTGTTCCGCACTGCCAGGGACCACCCGGCCGGCTTCCAACGCATCGACCAGGGAGGATAACCCGGCCTGGGCCCCTACTTCGCGTTCCTTTCGCCACGCGCACCAGGCCTGGAGCCGCGTCGCGTTGCCGAGCAGCGCCGAACAGACCTGTTCCCAGACGGCCGGTGTGTCCGCTGCCGGAGGTGCTTCTTCAGCCGCCACCAGTTGCCTGAGGGCCTCAACGGCCTCCACCCACTCCTTGAGCGCGTTCAGCAGGCGCTGCGCGCGGTCCGCCAAGGCCACGAGGCCGGCCGGCTCAGAGCATTGCCGGGGAAAGGCGTGCCACTCCTTAGGCGCCGCATCCGTGAGGCGGATGGCGGCCGTCTGCACGCTCTTCGTCAGTCGGCCAGCTTCCTCCACGGAATTGGGGTCAGTCTCCAGACCGCGCCACAGGCCGTTGGTCTCGGCGCGCAGTGGCTCCAGGGCGGTCAGTTGGCGATCGTGTTCACGAATCTCGGCGAACTTCTCCAGGTCCGAGGCCAGGGCCGGGGAGACACCGGAGGGCTCCTGGGCGCACGTCAAAAGGGTCCGGCGTACGCGCCTCTGCAGCATCAAGCGGCGAAGCCACCACACCCTATCGGCTTCCTGTAGCGTGGCATGCAACTCTGCCAGGTCCAACTGCCCGGCCGCCTTGAGATCGTACGGGACCGAGAGGGTTGGAACCAATTCCCGGCGCCGCAGGGCGACTGACGCGCCAGAGCGCAGGGTGGCGTTGAGGTTATCGGCGTCCTCGCGGAGTACAAAGGCCCACCCACGCTGGCTAATGGTGATGAACGCCTCGGCCAGCTTCCCCAGGCGTTTCCTGCCTGGCGGATCGAGGAGTGGCACAGATACCTTCGCCGCTTCACACAGATTCGCGGCGGCGTCTTGGAGGTGGTTGCCCATCGTTACGGCGTGACGGGCCGCCGTAAGGACAGAGGACTGCCAGCGAGGAGTCCATGCCTGATGCCGCAAGGGTGCGAGAGGGTCGTCGGTACGCAGCCCTGCCGCCGACGCGTATATGCCAAGGCGCCTGACGTGCTCTCTCAGGCGGGCCAGGTCCTCTACGTCATGGGTATCCACCGCAGGCCACGAGACCCCTACCTCGGGGACGTTCCTCCCGCTCAAGACCCTGCTTGTGGCCTCGAAGATGGTCAGCCCGTTGCGATACGGGCTGTGCAGACGTTCCACGACGCCGTTCAGTTCCGAGCGCAACGCCTGCACCTTTGCCACGGCCTGGGCCCAAGGAGTGGGCGCCTCGGTCGACCGGCCTTGGGGTGTGGGAGCCACTCCGTAAGGGGAGACGGAGGGAATCTCTCCTTCCGTCGTGCGGGCGAGTTCAAGTTGGGCTAGGACGCGAAGCTTGTTGACCTTGTTAGAATGGAGTTCCAGGCAGAACGGCCCAACCCCGGCCGCCTCCAAGCGGCGGTGGACGACCTCCAGAGCGGCTGTTTTCTCGGCGATGAAAAGGACCGTCTTGCCTTTGGCGAGACAGTGGCAAATGAGGTTGGTGATGGTCTGGCTCTTGCCGGTCCCTGGTGGGCCGATCAGCACAAAATCCTGCCCGCCGGCGGCCGCCATCACGGCAGCCAGTTGCGATGAATCCGCGGGGAGCGGACAGTATGTCGTATCTGGCGTGTAGGAGGTGTCCAGGGTGTGCCGTTCCGGAAAGGGCCGCACATGGGGGTAGGGCTCACGCGTGGACTGGATGAGGTGCTCCACCACGCGATTCCGATTAAGCTCGTCGAGGCGGTCAACCATGTCCTTCCACATGAGGAACTTCGTGAAGGAGAACGTCGACACGACGACCTCCGGCACGACTTCCCACCCGCGGATGTCCTTCACCCGCTCGGCCACGATGTGCCAGACGGCCGGAATATCCACACCGGACTCATCCTTCGGCAACTCCTCCCGGAGTTCCGGGATCGAGAGGTGAAAGTCCTGCTCCAACATCTGTAGCAGGGTCGGGTTAAGCCTCGGCTCTTCATCGCCGAGGGAGAGGCGGAAGCCCGATCGGACGCTGCTCCGATCGAGGCTAACCGGGATGAGGACGAGTGGTGCTCGATAAGCCACCGCCTGTCGTTCATCTTTTCTCCAGACAAGAAAGCCGACGGCCAGGTGGAGGGCGTTGGCGCCATTTTCCTGCAGGCCCGTCCGCGCCGTCCGGAACAGGGCCAACAGGCGAGCGGTCAGTTCATCCGGCTGCAGACCGACCGTTACCTCGTTGCGCTCCAGGGCCGCTCTGGCATACGAGGCTACGATCTCCTCGTGCCGACGCTGCTCGTGGAGGTGCGAACTGCGGGGATCCGCTCCGGCCATCAGCGGGGGCCGGGGCACCAACCGCAGCGCTGTTCCGTCTGCCAACCGGTTCTCGATGCCGCCGGCGTCCGGGGCGTCCAGGGGCAGGGCGCCGCTCGTAATCCGAAAATTCAGCAGCCGGTTCCTTAGGGTTAAGTCCAACAACTTGCCCTGCCACTGCCGCAGCCGCCCCGTCAACTGGCCAGGCTGGGGCGATGCGGAGGAATCGGCATCTCCTCCCGCCGGCTCCCATTGGGGCGACACTTCAAATGGTGGCGCCTCGGCCTCCGCCATTGACGCGTCGGCTCGCAGCGCTATGTCTGTGGCGGAGGCCAGCGGGAGAAATCCCTGCATGCGAGTTCTTTTGATGTCGATCGCGGCGATGAAGGGCTGATGGTGCTCTTCAGAGAGTTCACGTTCGGCGGTAGCCACGGCGTCGCGGAAGGCCGGTGCGGGCCGCTGGGTAGCGAGTGTCGTCTCGAACGCTAGAAGTTCACCGAGTTGAATACGGGTGCGGAGGCTCGCGGCGTCATCGACGACGGCTACCGGGAAGGCGTCATCGATGAGCCAACAGCCGACAAAGGCATGACCGTGCAGCAGTATGACCAATGGGTGGAGGCCGCACTGCTCCAAGGCAGCTGCGAACAGCAATGAGGTGTCAAGGCACGTCCCCACGCGACCGTCCCAAATCTGACTGGGTGACCGGACCTTCTGCCCCGATTCCTCGAAACTGGCGGGGTTTAAGACATAGGCCACCCCCAGCGCACAGATACTCCCCCAGATTGCTTGGACCAGTGCCCACGCCCATTGCCGGCTCCCGGAAAGATAGCCAGTGAGGCCTGACGGTAGGTTGTGCTGCGTCAGGATGTCAGATGCTTGCTTCAGGATGCGGTCGACAACTGCGTCGTTCGGCTGAACGAATGCGGCGATGAGTTCGGGCAGGGGATGCAGCCCGCCCCATTCATTTCTCGCGAGGATCTCGACGTCGGACTCCCACCGGCCCAGCACAACCTCGGCGGAATCGGCCGCAGTAAAGATGACATGGCCCGTTTCGGCCTCGGTCAAGCGGCCCAGCAAGCCGCCCTCGACGTCGGTGGCCAGATCCTCCGGAGGTAGGGACAGGACTTGTCCTGTGTCCAACCGATCGAGGCGCAACACCTTTCGCCTAATGAACGGTGGCGTTGCCTCGATCGTGACGGTGATGTTCTCGAAGGCCCGGTCCTCGCGGTTGGTGATCGTGGTTTCGAGCAAGAAGGGGACGGAGTTCTGGTGCAGGGCGAAGGAGAACCGGCGATTGATCTTGGCGCACAGTTCCAGCGGTGTCGCGAGAACATCCTCGGTAGACATGACGCCCCTTCCCCCAGCCCGGCCATCGGGGTCCGCCAAGGACGGGCGACCACTCGCGCTGCCCGAGTGGATGGTTGAAGTTGGATAGCCGAGGGGATTCGACAGCTTGGACGACATTTCCTGTGGACGCATGCAGGGACAAAGGGCCGTGACCCACCGTGAAGGCGCTCGACCGAATGCCCTGCGAAGCGGTCTGTATTGGTGCCCTTGATGCATCTCGCCTGTGGCACCATCAGGCTTCGCCTTTCACCCGGCCCCTCACGCCGGTACCAAGTCCGTCTACGGAGGCGTTCCGCCAGAACCGCCCAACAACGCTCCGAGCGCTGGTACGTTTATGCGCCTGCGCGTTGCTCGGGCTCAGTTGAGGCTGCTACGACACTCGCCACCGCCAACCTTGCGCATAACACAATCGAAATCGGTCATCACCATCCAGTCTCTCGCGCACCCGCTCGTACAGCGCTTTTGCATCAATAGTGGCACTGGCCATCCAGAGAGCATCTTGCCCCCCCACTCGTCTCCATGGGACTGCACAAAGAAAATCTCGGTGCTCGACAGCACGTCGGCCACCAGCGACCTCGTCACCTCTCTTTCGGTCACCCAACATGACATCTGGCTCTCCCTGCCTCATCACCCATCCCAGGAGACCGAAATCGTCCAGGATGAGGAAGCCCGACTTGCCATCGCTGCTCGGGCCTACATATCGGGCCCCCACTGAAGGGCGAGATTTGTATACGTCGGATTTCGCCAAAGAGGAACAGATCGTCCAGAATACGCGGTGGACACCATGCGCTTAAGATCCGTAGACAACCCCCAACTGGTCACAAACGCTAGGCGGTCCGAGACAACCGCATTTATTAGCGGGATAAGCTGAGACTCATCACCAATGCCCCCGGGAGGGGGCGGACGGGGGGACGATCAGTCCGGGTGCCGTCGCACGCCAGCGCCGACGCAGAGCGGAGGGCTTGGCCGGTTGCCCAGCCCAGCTGCCGAGCGAGGTCTGCAAACGTGGATCGACGGTTCCAATACTCCCCTGCAAACACGCGCGGCTCCCTTTCGCGCCAAGTGTGGCCGCCACATGAATCCCGTCGCCTCTCCTGGTGTTCAGCGTGTTCCAGCGGCGGGTCCGTCTGGCGCTCGTCGCCGCCAAACAGAAGATCCTGCTACCCTGCAACAAGTCGTCGGAACGCCCCGACCGGCAGATGCTTCTTGACCTCGTGGGTCGCATCGCCGTGTCCCGTCCGAATCGGGTCCGTGGCGACTATGCTCTCCACCAAACATGACCATCCCACCGAGTAGGTGGTTCGACTCGCCGGCTTCGACTTCCAGGCCATCTACACCGGCACCGCCACCGACTCACCGCCCTGAAAATTCGCCCCCACCTGTCCCGCGACCCGGGGAAGACCGGTTCTATGACCCCGGTATCAGCATTTTTGCGGCGATGCTCAGGATGGCGAGGAGGAGCAGCCCGAGGGACCAGTTGCGCATCAAGTGAATCTCGGCGGTCATGTCCTTGCGCAGAGAGTCGATCCTGGAGTCCAGCGCGTCGACCTTGGAGTCCAATTTCGCGTCCAGGGCTTTGAGGTCGGAGCCCAGTGCTTTCATGTCGGCCCGCAGTTCGTCCTGCGCCCGACGGAGGTCGTCCAGGCGTTGCAGGATTAACCATGTGGCGTCCACGGGCCCCTGCGGCCCGCCCGGTTCCTTCGAGGCGGCCACTTCGCTTGCTGCCACGGCACTCATCGCCTCGCCCCCAGCATCGTCCAACTCGCGTTCAGTGGCAACCCCGCCTGCCGGTCCGGGGCCGGGCCACAGAGCCTGCGGCGCCCACCTACTCGCCCAAGGTCGGGGGCTGCGTAGGCCGATCGAGGAAGCGGACGTAGCGGGCGTTGATGCAGGGGAATACCCGATAATGCCCGTCTGCGTCGCGGTCGGTGTCGATGTGGGCCGCACCAGCGACACCATCGCCACCATCCCGAATGCCATGGCCGCCAGGATGGCGTGTGCGAGGCGGACGTGCCGGGCTTGCACGCGCTCTCACCCTCCTCTCTCGGGCCTTGGGCCAGGGACGATCGGTCGGAGTTGTGTTGGTGCGTCACCTCCCTTCGGGGGCCTGGGTCCCGCCGGCGGTGCGGACGACGGCGACGAGTAGGAGACCCGCGCCGGCGAGCAGCACGAGCCAGGCGCCCACGGTCCCGGCAGCGACTTCCGCGCAGTGGTTGGAGGTCACCAGCGCCCGTCGTGTCGGTCGGGGCGGGCTGGGAGAAACCGCGAGGGGAGGATTGGACAGCATCCGAGTCGGCGAGGAGCACCCAGCCGATCCTGTCAACGTACTCGACCCGGACGGGGAGCCAGTGTCTGCCAACCCGGACCTCCAGGCCGTCGCCGGCGCGCGGTACTCGGTGCCTTGGCGGCGGCTGGAGCAGACGCTCGATGCGCGGGTGACGGAGACGCGCGTGGAGTTCTATCGCGAGACGGAGTTGGTGAAGGTCCACGTGCGCGGGCAGCGCGGCAGGTGGCAGATCGACGACGCCGATCTGCCAGCGGAGCGCATCGCCTTCTTCCGCCGGACACCGCAGTGGTGTCTGGAGCAGGCGGAGCGGGTGGGCCCCGAGGTGCGGGCCGCGGTGGCCGATCTGCTGCAGGTGCGCACGAACGCCCGCCTGCGGCAGGCGCAGCGGATCCTGGAGTTGGAGGCCACGTACGGGCCCGCGCGGCTGGTGGGGGCCTGCGCGCGCGCCTGCGCCTACGGTGATCCTCGGTACCTGACGATCAAGAACATCCTCGCCGCCGGGTTGGACCAGCGTCCCGGAGAGATGCCCCTCTGGCCGTTGGAGCGCCCCACGGAGGCAGGCGCGTTCCTGCGCGGGGCTTCCGCCTTCGGCGCCGGGAGCGATCCATCCCCGGCCGGTGTGGCGCCGGCGCTGCCCACCGCGGGTGGTGGGGCTGACACGGACTCGCCCAGCGCGCCGGATGACCACAGAGGCCACGCAGCGCACACCGGGCCGCAGTGCGACGGGGTGCATGCCGCCGGCCCCTCCCACCGTCCAGGCACACCCCCCTCTGCGCGGACACGGAGGGTGCGGCGCGGCCGGCACACCGCGGTGATGACACCAGATGGCACCCGCCGAGCCGCAAAGGGGGCAAACGCGTATGGCCTTCATCCGCTGGCGCGGTAACAGCGCGGAGTTGCTGGCGACCATCTACGACCACGGGCGCAGCCGGCAGGTGCGGCTGGCCTGCTTGGGCGGTGCGTTCTCCGTCGAGCCCGGCGAGCGTGCCGCCGCCGGCGTGCCCAACGACCGGATCGAGTGGCTGGACGTAGAGCGTCGCCTGGAGTACTGGGCCATCCTCACCGAGCCCCTGCGACCTGGCGAGGCGCAGCGGTTGCGCGCTGCCGCCGCGGTCCTGCACGCGTGGCGGGAGGCCAAGCCCGACTTCGCCTTCGCCGAGCCCCCGGCCGGTTGGGATGAGCCCCTGGCCCCCGAGGCGCGGAGCATGACATCTGCTGGCATTCCGGATCCCGCGAATGTTCGTGCCTCGCGATGAATTGGGGCGCCAAGGGCAGAGAGGGCGGGGCGCTGCCCCGGACCCCGGGCGGGGGCCCGCGCCCCCCGCCACCCCTGCGCACCAGTTGGCGTCCAAGCTCAAGGCCCTGACTGCCTGACCCGCAGAATCAGGTCGATTGCTGTGCTGTGCTGCTGCGTGATGGGGGCCTCCACCTGCTCGGTTGGGGGCCTCGTATCTGACAGAATTCATCCACCGGCCTTTGGAGGACACTCGGTCCTAAAGCCATCGACATCAGGGTTGAGAACGTTGGTGCCCGCGACGGCCCGGTCCATCTACGTCTGCTCTGTGTGCTCCACCTGTATTGGCCGCCGGCGCGTGTGTGGCCCTTCGCGGGTCCAGAGTTCGAGGTCATCACTACGACGGAATAGTCCCCCACCCGCGCGCGAAAGGCGACGTCGCCCCCGGGAAGGATCCCGGTCAGCCACGTCTCGCAGTCCCGCCAGTTCTTCAACTTCAGCCAGTCCGGGCTACGGCGGCCGGGATGGTAGAGCGAGTCGCCGCGCTTACACACGATTCCATCGAGTCCGCGGGCCCGGCAGGCAGACCACAGCGCCTCCCCGTCCCGAAATGACGGGTTCACCGCCAGCGCCGGTGGCCGCAGGGGCAACTCGGCCAGCCGCCGCTGCCGCTCATCGAGCGGCGTCCCGCAGAGGTCGGTGCCGTCCAGCGCCAGCAGGTCGAAGGCGACCAGCGTGGCCGGCAGGTGCCGGCGGCCGCCGTGCAGCCTGGCCATCACGGCCTCGAAGTCGCTGCCCGCGGCGCCCGCCACGACCATCTCCCCGTCCAGGAGGACGCCCCGGCCGAGCGCGCGGATCGCGGCGGTCACCTCGGGGAACGCCCGGGTGATACCCCGGCCGTGGCGGCTCCAGAGAGAGACGGCGCCGCCGTCCGCCCGGGCCAGGCACCGGATGCCGTCGTTCTTGAGTTCGAACCGCCACCCCGGCCCGCTGGGCACGGTCTCCGTGGTCGGCAGCAGCATGGGTTCCATATCCGAACCCTACACCAGCGGCGCAACTGTGCCATTGCAAGGTTCTGCCGCCCAAAGGCGCGGCTTTGACGACTCATCCACCACGAAGTCTCATGTACCCGTGACCCGGCGCAACTCTTCGCGAACCTGCCGGGGATAGGCGCGCAGCACGGACCGAACCATCTCTCCCCCAACCAGCCGTTCAGATGCCGGCACCAAGTTCCAGTCTGCATCAGTGACCATTCGAACGCGCAATCGCCTGCTCTCAGTCGTGGCCTCACCTACCACCACGGCGAGTTCACAGTTGGCGAGCAGAACGATGGTGCCGGCCGGAAACACCGACAGCCGGAGTGCCATATTGGCCACGATACAGGCGTCAAGCTTACCTTCTTGGGCCAAGTGTCGGATTTCGGCCAGCGCGGCCACCGGAGGGTGAGCCGAACCATACGTTCGGTCCCCAGTGAGCGCATCGTACACGTCTGCCACCGCGACCAGCTTTGCCCAGGGATGAATCTCGTCTGCCCGGAGGCCCTGCGGGTAACCGCTTCCGTCGAGTGGTTCGTGGTGCTGCAGAGCAATCTGTGCGGATAGGCCGTTCAGTTCCTGGTTCTGTCGCAAGAGGGCAAAGCCGTCCGCGGCATGCCCCTGCATCCTTTCGAACTCTTCCCGCGTAAGCCGGCCCGGCTTGCCGACCAAATCCATGTGGTAGATCTTGCCGATGTCATGCAACAAGGCCCCGACTCCAACGTCGCGGATGTCATGTCGTGCGAGCCCCAGGGTAGGGGCAAGGATCACCGAGTAGACACAGACGTTGACAGAATGCACCAGAATTTCTTCGTCGACACTGCGCAGGGACGCCACATGGTGGAGCAGGCTGGGGCGGGCGAATACGTCGGAGAGGATCTGCTCAACTACCTCCGCCGCAGCCGCCGCGAAGGAACCATCGCCCCCGTCCTGGAGCGTGAGGCACCTGGCGACGACTGCCTGCGCCGCACTACGTGTTGTCTGTCGCAAGACCTCTTCCGGGACCGCGTCCGGCACAAGTGGGTCGCCCACCGGTACCGAGCGAAAGCCCCTGCGCCTCAAGAGTTCGATGTACGGCTCGGTGAGTTTCGTCCCTGCTCGCAAGAGCACGCGGCCTTGCGCGTCGCGGACGTCGTGCCCCAGGCGCTCCCCGAGGACTTGATCATTCAGGGCGGCGACGTACATCGCTGGTCCCTCTTTTCATGGCCACCGCGTTCCACCCTCTGCGTATCGGCGGTCTGCGTGAGCGCCCTGCGGGGAGAAACCTACCTTTCGCCAGGATGATGCGGATACAGCTATCACCATGCGCCAAGCAGTGGCCTGTCCGCCATCACACAACCGTGTACACCTGTCACACCCTGCCGCTGGTTTTGCGCTGTCACGGCCCACGGAGTCCAGGGCAAAGCGTAGCACCCCACCCATGCGTCGGCGAACGGCGTGGATGTGTACGTGCACCGTCCGCATCGGGGCTGGCGCCGTGGCAGTGGCCGCGCTCGACGTTGGCGAAGCGGCGGACTAAGGCGCGACGACCGGGAGCGTTGGCGCACCCACGCCTCCCCCCGTTGGCCGTGGCCAGTCCGGAGGTCTCAAAGCCCCGGCGACAGACGGCCCCCAATCCAAAGAGTGCGCCCAGGCGCTTGCAATCCCTCTGGCCGGTTGGGACCGATGCGTCGCCGGCGATGCCCCCATCGGTGCCGCCCCCGCACCTCACCCTGTCGGCACCGGCGATCCTGTATGCCCAAGGCCCGGCCGGTCTTCATCTCCCTCCTGGACAGTGCATACGCTGTGCGCGCAGCGGGTAACTTGCGATAAGTTCCTTGTGCGCGAGATGAGCGATATGTTGCATGCAACCCACCGGGGGGGGTTGGATCAGCAGTGAGGGGGAGGATATGGGTGACGCAACAGCAGTTGGTGCTGAGTGAGGAGGAAGTCGACAAGATTCGTCTCCTCGTGCAGCAGGACCAGCGGGAATCGGCGCGCGATCAGATCAAGGAGGAACTGCTCGACCCGATGATCGATGCTCTCCTGCGCATCGTGCAGCAAAATCCCGATGCTGCCAGGAAGGGCGTTAAAATCGAGATTATGCTGCAAGCTGATCGGGTAGATGACAGACCGACGCTCACAACGGCTGAGGTCGCAACTCGGCATCGTGTTTCGCAGCAGCAGGTGAGACGGTGGTGCGAGCAAGGGCTACTCCCTGCAGTACGGACCCCAGGTGGGACATGGCGTATCCTGCAAACACAGGTACTTCCCCTGGTTCCCACGCATCGCAAACCAAAGGCAGTGGCCAAGGTTGCCGGACGCTGGGTAGGACGACGGGATGAACTTGCCCAACACCACCACGCAGCCGACACCGGGAGTGATGCTGACCGGTGACGGCATATGTGATCGACACGAACATCGCCTTGTATCTCCTTGAAGGAGTGCCTGAAGTGGTGACCTTCATGGAGCATCTGGCCAAGGATTCCAGCGCGGTGATCCTCTTCTCCGTTATCACCAAAATGGAGATGTACTCGTCGCCCTTGGTTGCCACAGAGGCTCACCGCCAGGACGTTGATTCGGTCTTGGCCATCGCGCACGAGGTGTTGGACGTGGACGATCACATCGCCGCAACCTGCGGTGAACTACGGCAGTTGTGTACCTCGCAGCCAGGAGAGGAATGCCCAACCTGCCACCGCCGCTCGCAGGGCAAGCTCAAGGCGGCTAATGCGATCATCGCTGCAACGGGAGTGACAGAAGGTGCGCTTCTGGTAACTCGCAACGTCAAGGACTTCGCTACGTTGATGGACGCGGGGCGGTTGAGGGTGATCAACCCATTCGCGCAGGCGCAGCTATCGGTTGGCGGATGATCGGGCCAGATTCGGGAGCCTGTTGGCAATAGTCCGACGAAAAGGGTGTAGCGTCCCGCGCTATTTGGCGTCGACTGTCCCGCAATCGGCGGCGGGCAGATGTGCCCTTGCCGCCGAGCCTCTGCGGGCACGCTGACGGGCGGCACGGCGGCTCCATGAGCCGCACAGGCATGAGGAGCCTGGCGTACCCGCCACTCGGCGGCGATCCCGACCGGTCTTTCACCGGCTGATCAAATGGAACGGAGTCTCGGCATGCCCTACCCCGCGTACCACTGCGCCTGGGCCGCCCACATCTCGGCGTAAAGGCCGCCGCGCGCCAGCAGGGCGGAATGCGTGCCCTCCTCCGCCAGCCGGCCGCCGTTCAGCACGAGGATGCGATCCGCCAGCCGCGCGAAGCCCAGGCGATGGCTGACCAGCACCGCCGTGCGCCCCTGCGCCATCGCTACAAAGGAGCGGAACACCTCCGCCTCCGCCTGCGGATCAAGGGCTGCCGTCGGCTCGTCGAGTACGAGCACGTCCGCTTGCCGCATGAAGGCCCGTGCCACCGCCACGCGCTGCCACTGGCCTCCGGAGAGGTCGACGCCGCCGGGCCGGGCACGGTCCAGCCACGTGTCCAGGCCCGCGGGGAGCCCGCTCAGGAGATCGACTGCATCGCCACGATGCACGGCGGCCAGAACCGCCGCCTCGTCGTGCAGCGCCTCCACCCGCCCGAAGCCCACGCCCTCGCGCATCGTCAGCCGGAACCGGGCGTGCTCCTGGAAGACCGCCGCCACGTGCGCGCGCAGGCTGGCCGCGGCAATCGCCTCCTGCGGCACGCCGTCGAAGGCCACACCGCCCTCCATGGGCCGGTAGAGGCCGAGCAGGCAGCGCACCAGCGTGCTCTTGCCCGCACCGTTGGGGCCCACCAGAGCCACCGTCTCCCCCGGTGCGAGGTGGAAGGTGACGCCCCGGAGGGCGGGGGCGGCGGCGCCCGGGTAGGTGAAGCCGAGGCCCTCCACCGCCATCCCGTGGCGCAGGGGTGAGGGGAAGGGGCGCCCGACAGGCGCGTCCCGCTCGGCCAGGGGGGCGTCGAGGAAGGCGAACAAGTCGGCCAGTTCGAGGGTCTGGCCGTGGGTCAGGCTGACGTGAACGATGATCGTCTCTAAGTTCGACCGGAAGGTGGCCAGCGCGGCGGCGGCCGCGGCGAAGGCGGCGACACCGAGCCGCCCGTGCGCCACCAGCCACAGGGCCCAGAGCACGCCGAGGGCGTAGCCGAGCAGGCCGTCGCTGGCGATGTACAGGGCGATGGCCACGGGACGCGCGCGGAGTTCGAGGGCCCACCGCTCCGCCTGCAGGCCCCGGAGGAGGTCCCGCCAGCGGCCCAGCAGGTGTTCGCCGAGGCCGAAGGCGCGGACTTCCGGCGCGGCGGCCCGGGTGGTGAGGAGTTCCTCCAGGTAGCGCAGCCGGTTCTGGCGTCGGCTCTGGTCGAGGGCGAGGGCGCGCGTCCACCACGTGACGCGGACGCCGTCGAGGAAGGAGGGCAGGGTGGCGATGGCGGCGGCGATCGCGAGTACCGGGCTGAGGACGAAGAGGCCGGCGGCGATGCCGGCTGCCTGGAGGCAGTACCGGAAGAGGGTCATGAGCTTGAGGACGACGTTGTCGCCCGGCTCGCGGCTGGCGGCGGCGCGGACCCGGCCGTGGAGGTCGTGGTAGGCAGGATGGAGGCGCACCTCCATCCGCAGGCGGGCGGTGTGGGCCAGGTAGGCCTCCGTCAGTGCGGACTGGATGCCGTTGCTGATGAGCCAGTTGAAGACGCCGCGCGCACTGGTCAGGAGCCAGACGCCGAGGCTGACGGCGACGTAGGCGGTGGCCGCCGCGAGGAACGGGCCGAAGGGAGCCCCTCCGGGGAGGGCCAGGCCGGCCGCGAAGACGCTGCGCTGGACGACCACCTGCAGGGCGAGAAGGGCGCCGGGGAGGACCGCCAGCGCCAGGTAGGCGGCCACGTGCAGGGGGCGGGTGCGGGCTATGAGCCAGCAGGCGCGCAGGAGCGGGCGCAGGATACCGGGGGCGGGGTGCCAGGGATTGGGCGTAGGCGGAGCCGAGGCGGCGGGGGCCGGTCCGGCGGGAGGCTGGGATGGGGAGGGCGCCGTGCCTGCGGCCGACGGCGCGGCAGGGGGCGGGGGCGGCGTCCCCCCGGCGGCTGGGGGCAGGGGCGCCGGGGGTAGGGACGGTGGCGGGCCCTGCGGGGCGGACGACTCGGCAAGGGGTACAGCGGCAGGGGGCGGGCCGGCGGGAGGCAGGGATGGGGAGGGCGGCGTGCCTGCGGCCGACGGCACGGCAGGAGGCGGGGGCGGCGTCCCCCCGCCGGCGGGGGTCGGGCGCACGGATGCCGGGAACGGCGGCGGCACTGCGGGTGAGGGGGCGGCAGGGGGCATGGGCTGCTGCTCGTGCGCCTGTTCCGACGTCGGGCGGGCGTCGGGCCGGCGGGGCTGGCCGTCCCGGTTCACCGGTACCACTCCGCCTGCGCGGCCCACATCGCGGCGTAGAGGCCCCCGGCGCTCACCAGTTCGCCGTGGGTGCCCTCCTCGGCGATGCGGCCACCGTCCAGCACCGCGATGCGGTCGGCGATGCGGGCGGCGCCGAGGCGGTGCGTGACCAGGAGGGTGGTGCGGCCACCCGCGGCCAGGCCGCCGAACTGGGCGTACAGTTCGACCTCCGCCTGCGGATCGAGGGCCGCGGCCGGTTCGTCCAGAACGAGCACCTCCGGCTCGGCGTAGAGCGCGCGGGCGATGGCCAGCCTCTGCCACTGCCCGCCGGAGAGGTCGGTGCCGCGATCGTCCAGCGCACGCCCGAGCGGGGTGTCGTAGCCCAGGGGCAGGGCCTCCAGGAAGTCGGCGGCGCCGGCCGCGCGGACGGCCTGGTGGAAGCGGGCGTGGCCCGCGGCACCCTCCCCGCCCAGAAACGCGGGCAACGCGCTGAAGCCGATGGCCTCGGCCGCCGTGAACTGCAGATGCAGGTGGTCCTGGAAGACCGGTGCGAATGCGGCCCGCCGGGCATCGGGCTCCATGGCGGCGAGGTCGCGGCCGTCGGCGAGGAGGCTGCCCTCGTCCGGGGCGTACAGCCCCAGCAGGAGCTTGACCAGCGTGGACTTCCCCGCCCCGTTGGCACCGACCAGGGCGAGGCACTCCCCCGCGCGCAGCGTGAGGTCCAGGTCGCGCAGGACCGGTCGGGCGGCGCCGGCGTAGGAGAAGGTCACCTGGTCCAATGTGATGCCTTCGCGGAGGGGGCGGGGGAAGGGCTGGCGGTCGGGCGGAGGGGTCGGTCCCGGGACCGGCCGGACGCGGACCGGGGCCGGGCCGTAGTTGGCCGGACCGAGGAGGGGCGTACGCGTTGCCGTGGGGGCACCGCGGCCGGTGGGCGGCGGCTCCCCGCCCGGCGGCGGCCCGGCGGCCACCGCCAGGCGGCCGAAGTCGGCGAGGGCGTGGGAACGCACCCGGATCCGGCGCGCGGCAGCGGCGGCGTTGCCCGCCTCGCTGTTGAAGTTGCTCAGCCCGCCGACCAGGGCCATGAAGGTGCCCGTCGCCACGTGCCCGTGCAGGACGGCCAGCCCGAGCACGACCAGGCCGCCGAGGAAGACCGCGAGGCGGAGAACCTGCACGGGCGATGCGGCTGCGGCCTGCACCGCCTGAAACCCCGCCTGGGCTGCGCCGAGGCGGCCGAACAGGGTGCGCCAACGACGGAGAAGGTGCCCCGCGAGCCCATACAGCCGGACCTCGGCCGCCTCCCCCTCCCCCGCGTCGCCGCCGAGCAGGCTGCCGAGATAGGCGAGCAGGCGCTGGTCCGGAGCCTGACGGAGGGTGTAGCGGCGTTGGCGGTCCCCCTGCCACAGCTCCCAGAGGGCGGTGGGTACGGTACCACCGAGCAGCGCCAAGGGCAGCCACCATGCCGCGGCGGCGAGCAGGACGCCGACGGTGACGATCGTGATGGTGCTGCTCAGGAACCAGGCCACCTGCTCCAGCACCTTCTCCGCCGCCGTCCCGGCCGAGGTGCCGGCGGCCTGCACCAGGTCGTACCAGTCGTCGCGGTCGAAGAGGGCCAGTGGGGAGCGCGCCGCGACGTCCAAGGTGCGACCGTCCAGCGCGCAGTGCAGGTCGAGCGACAGGCGCTGCTGGAGTGGGCTGGCCGTGTGGGTCAGGGTGGCCCGCAGCAGGGTGATGCCGATGAGGCCCAAGGCGGCGGGCAGGGCCGAACTGAAGCCGGCGGCTCCGGCGTGGGGCAGCCGGAGGACCACGCCCAGCAGGCGCGCGGTCAGAGCCACCTGCGCAGCCGGGGTGAGGCCGTTGAGCATGTGGACGCCGAGGAAGCCGAACGCTGACCAACGGCACTCGGCCCACGTCGTACGGAAGAGCGTCGGCAGTACGGGCGGCACGGGAAGGGCGGACAGGGAACGGGTCGCTGCCATATCCCCGCCCCCCCACCGCTCCGTGGGCAGTGGTTCGCCGGCGGCCGGAGAGAACCTGCGGAGACGGCCTGCAGGGTGGGGTCAAGGCTCATAGTGGTGTGGATCGTCGGCGAGACATGGCGTCATGGCGACATCGTCTTGCCCAGAACTGCGCCGGAACGGATCGTCAGCGGGGTGCCGCGTTCCTGCGTGGGGCCGAAGCCTTCGGTGCCCGGGGCGAGCCAGCCCTGGCCGATACGCCGACTACGCCGCCCAGCGCGGGTGGTGGGGCAGGCACGGATCCGTCCAGGGCACCTGAGCCCGGGGAGCGCGCCGAGCCGCTGTGCGACGTGAAGGGGAGCCGGGGACCGGGGACGCAGAGGCGTTCACCGTAGAGGGCCAGGGGGTTAGCCGATCCCCGCCGGCCGGGGAGCACCGGGGATCCATCCCCAGACGCCGCCACCCGACGGTGTCTGGAGGTCCCTGCCAATGCGAGGGGGAATTCAGGGAGCGGCGGGTTGGCCGGGGTTCGGGGATCTGACTTCTGCCCTGCGTCTCATTCGTTGGCTGCCGGCTGAAGCACCTACCAGGCCTTGATCGGGGGAAGCAAGTGGTGGGAAAGCTCGTGGAGGCGGTCCACGTCGCGCTCGGCGGTGAGCAGGGCGACAACGCCTGGGCCAGGCCCTACCTGGACGACGAGCACGTCGCGTACGCCTCCAAACTGCTCAACGATGCCGATATGCTGCTGCTCGGGCGCGTCACCTACGAAGGCCTGTCGGCGGCCTACGCCGCCATGGGCGCCGATATCCCTCTGGCGGCCGGTGACTTCGGGCGGTTCGTCGCCCGCATGAACGCACTGCCCAAGCTCGTCGCGTCCGCCACGCTGCGCAGCCGCACCGGACTGCCATGGAACGCCACCGTCATCGGCGGCGACGTCACCGAGCGAGTCGCGGAACTGAAGCACCAGTCGGGCTCTAACATGCTCAAGTATGGTGACGGTCCACTCAGTGCGACCCTTGCCAGACACAACCTGATCGACGAATACCACCTGTTCCTGACCCCGGTGGCGGTCGGGAGGGGGAAGCACCTCTTTGCCGACATCGACTGGGCACCGCACCTCCGGCTCCTCGACCTCACCCGTTTTGCCAGCGGCGTTGTGGTATTGGTCTATGGACCGAAGTAGCTCCACTCGTGGTCGAGGTGGTCGGAGAAAGCGGACAGCGTCGAGCCACGACGGGTGGCCACTCCGCTCGGGGAGGATGCGAATTCCTACGTGAGCGTCCGACCTCCACGCGATCAGTGTCCACTCCTGTTTCAGCGGAACGCGGCGGCCGCAATGCCGTCACCGGACGACGCCGCCTCCGGCCGAGCCGCCGACCGGACGTGCTTGCAACCGGGCCGGCGATGACGGGCCCGGCTGACGCGTTGCTGGCGACCCCCGCCGGCGTGCCGCGCACCTGACGGCGAGGCCAGCCGGACGTGCGTGAGAGGCGCTGCTGTCGCTCCCCCGTCCGGTACGGGCCGAGTAGAGGCGACCTCAGCGTCACCGCGGGCCGAGGCGGCCGCCGCCGACTTGGGGGCCCGCAGCCGCGCGCTCACATCGGAACCGACCACAAGCGCCGCGCCAGCGAGCCGCCCGAGCACGATCCGGAGCGTCGGCATCACCGAGACCCACACACTCAGCCACACCGGCGGCGCATCCCCGCCATCCGCGAGGTGGCGGTCCAGCCCGCCTACCGCATCTCCTGCACCCCCGGCGAGGGGCCGGCGGCCGTGCGAGGCGCCACAGGCGCGCTTGCGGTCCCACCCGCGCGCACTCATGGTTGAACGCAGGTGAGCCACCGCTCGGAGGTGGGCGAGTGTGCCCGCCACGCTGGACCGCCGCACCCCGTTGGCAGGCAGACTCGCCCTGGCCGCCGCCGGGTGCACGCAGGCCCATCGCGCCGCGGCCTGCAGCACCGTGCGCACCCTGCCCATCTCCGTCCCCGTGGCCACCGACGGGGACGCGTCCGCGTTGGAGCCCTTCGACCCCGCCCTCTACCCCCTGCCCGCCACCGCGCAGTTCGCGTGCTCCACCACGGCGGCGGGCACGAAGATGTGCGCTCCGAGCGGCAAGGCCCTCTGGAGCATCGGGGTCGCGACGGGGTGGCACCCGCCCGCCAATCACTACCCGCTCGACCCCCGTCCTGCAGACGGCCAACCTGGATCCCGCCTCCCTCCTGCCGCAGGCCCTGGCCGCGTTCCGCTCCTCGGGCGCCACGTGGGCCCTGCCGGGCTTTGTGACGGCCCTTTGCGTTGCCTACCGCCCCGACGTGTTCTCCGCGGCCCAGCGGACACCGCCGGTGCCGGACTGGACGGTGAAGGACTTCGATGCGGCCCGCGCACGGATCTGGGCACTGGCGCAGGCCGGCAAGATCCCGGCCTGTTACGGCCCTCTGCCGGCGGTCACGAGCAACGCGACGCATTACAACCCCGCCCTGCGCGCCTACACCGAGACCCTGCCCCCGACCAGCCCCGCCCTCAGGCCGGGGTTCGCCGCGGGCTATGGCGGTACGTTCATCGGCGGCGGGCGGTTCGATCTGACGGGGACCGGGACGGCCGCGGGCCTCGGGGAGATGGTGCGCAGCTGGCGCGCCTACGGGCGGCGCCCGGGCCGGCGGGCCCGGTGGTGCGGGTCTGTCGCTCGGCACAGCCCGCGTCGTAGCTGTGTGGGCGCACAGGACGGCGCCGGCAGCGCTGGCGTCCCCCTCGAGCGGGTTGCGACGGCCCGCCCGAGGGCGCACGCGCCGGGCCCCTGGGCGGGCTCAACACAGTCATAACGCATGCCGCCCCAGGAGGTGGGGCGGCGCCCGCGAACGGCCTGCCGCTATTGGGGGTCGTGGCACCGGTGCGGCCCTCTGTTGAGGAGAGGATGGCCATGCCCAGCCCGGGATGCGTCGCCGGACCCCGGTTCTTCAAGGGCAACCTTCATGGGCACACCACGCTGTCCGATGGCCGGTTGGCGGCGGCGGAATCGGTCCGCGCGTACCGGGAGCGCGGCTACGCCTTCATGGCGATCAGCGACCACGAGCGATTCTTTGACGCCACCGATTTCGACGCCGAGGGCTTGCTCGTCTACCCGGCCGTGGAGTTCGGGGTGACGGAGCCGAAGGACGGCTACAAGGGGCACCACCTGCACGGCCTCTTGGGCACGGAGGCCCAGCTCGCCGCCGCCGGCGAACGGCGCCTGCGTCACGGGGAGGTGCTGCGGCGGTTCCCCTGGCGCGGGCCGCAGACGGTGCAGACCGCGGCCGACTTCCTGCGGGACGCGGGCCTCATGGTGATGTACAACCACCCGATGTGGTCGCGCCTGGAGGTCGACGACCTGCTCGGCGTCTCAGGGCTGTTCGCGGTGGAGATCTATAACCACGGCTCCCACCAGAGCGACGCGACGGGCCTCGCCACCGACCACTGGGACCTGATGCTGCGCCGCGGCCGGAGGGTGTACGGGGTCGCGACCGACGACAACCACAACGGCGTGCCGTTCGACTCCCCCTACTCGGACTCGTTCGGCGGTTGGATCGTGGTGGACGCGCCGGCCCTGACGCGTGCCGCGCTCGCCGAGGCGATGTCCCGGGGGAACTTCTACTCCTCGACCGGACCGGAGATCTACGCCTACCGCGCGGAGGGCCTCCGGGTCAGCATAGAGTGCTCGGCGGTGCGGCGCATCCACTTCATCACCTACGAGCGCCGCGGTTCGGTGTCCATCGCGGCCGGCGGGGACACGCTCACCGGGGCCACGCACACCCTGAAGGGCACCGAGGTCTTCGTCCGCGCCGAATGCATCGATGCCGAAGGGCGGGTGGCCTGGTCCAACCCCATCTTCGTGGAGGATCTGGTGGCGGAAGGGGGCGGCTCCTGACGGGGCGGAGGGATGCCGGCGGCAGAGGGGTGGCCGGCGGCGGCGGGACCTGGGCGTCCGGGTCCCGCCGCGCGCATCTCACGGCCGAGGTGCCCGCCCGCCTGGGTTCAGCCGAGGTGGTCGCCAGGGACGCCGCCCGTGGATCTGCGTGCCGCCGCCAGACCGATCCGGCGGCCGCGGCGACGCCCTTTGACCCCCGGCGCGCACGGGTCAGCCGGCGGGAGCCGGTGTCGCACCGGTGCGGCGCGTGTTGGCGCCGCCGGATACGGGGGTGGCAGTCGACCGCGCAGCCGGCCATATCTCCATCCAGGTGAAACCCCCGTCCGTCGTCCGGAAGAGGCCCCTGGCCGTGGCGCCGCTGCCGGCCGCCACCATGAGGCCCCGACGGGCGCCCATCATCGCCAGGGTCAACGGGACGGCGACCGCCGTCTCCCCCCTCCACGTGCGTCCGCCATCGGTACTCCGCAGCAGCAACCCCTCCCCCGCCGCGGTGCGGCATGTGAGCCACACGACCGCACCCCCCGCGTCGACGCCGGTGCACGTCAGGCCGGGGGGAACAGGCGAGAGGAGCCAGTGAACCCCATTGTCCGTGGTGATCGCCACCTCAGGTCCGTGCTGCCCGTAACCGAGCCTTGAGGAGGCTCCCCCGCAGACGCGGGGATCGACCCCGCGTCTGCGGGCACCCGACGCGATCCGGCTCGGCTCCCCCGCGTGCGCGGGGATCGACCCCGGCGCGCTGGCGTGGCGCGGGTGCTGGCACGGAAGGCGGCTCCCCCGCGTGCGCGGGGATCGACCGATGGCGTCGCGTCGGACGTCGATAAGTGGTGGAAATCCGCTTCGAGCGATAGCAGCGCCAACAACAGAGCCGTCGTCAAGATTGGCGTGCATGGGCGATGCCGTAGGGGGCGGACGGCATCGAACCACTGAGAATCGCCCAGTAGTCGGTGCGCTTCCAGAGACGCGCCAAAAGGACCTCCTTTGCTGCAGGTCGGCGGTGGGGCGGGCAGGGCTTGGGCGGCACGAAAAGGGAATGCTCGGGAGAGACCCCCCTTTGCCGCACCCGGAGCGCCACCCCCGGGGCCGGCGGACGTATACTGAGCGACGGGGGGTGGAACCATGGCGGTCGCCATGCCACTGCGGACGTATCGCATCGTGCTCGAGCCGGAACCGGACGGGAGCGCGTGGAACGTGACGGTTCCATCGCTTCCCGGTTGTTTCACCTTCGGGGCGACCCAGGCTGAAGCCATTGAGCGCGCCGAGGAGGCCATTCGCTGTCACATCAAGGGGCTTCTGGCGGACCGAGAGCCGGTCCCCCCTCCTGACAGCGACTTCTCGATGGTTACGGTGTGGGCGCCCGCGTGAGCCGATTGCCGGTCGTCTCCGCGCGCGAGTTGCTCGCGGCGCTCCGCCGCGCGGGATTCATGGAAGTTGCCAGCGAAGGCGGCCACCGTCAGTTGCGCCGGCCCGAGGGCGGGTCGCGTGTGACGGTTCCTGTTCACGGTGGGCAGGATGTGCCAGTGGGGCACCCTCCGCAATGTTCTACGCCAAGCAGGATTGACACCTGAGCAGTTCGCGGCACTGGTGAAGTGACAGCCAGTGCGGTTAACCGCGCTGTTACGAATGCGGAGTTTCGGCGAGCAATCGGCGCACCGTGCGTTCCGACGTGCCAAGGCGCTTGGCTGCTTGGCGGCGTGACAGTTCTCCGTCCAGGATCGCCTGGTGGATCCGGGGCCATGCAGTCGCCAGGCGCCGGGTCGGCCTTGGCGGGCCTCCCAACGTGCCGCCCCTGCCGGCGTGCCCGCTCCATCCCCGCCTTTACGCGCTCGGCGAGGATCCCGCGCTCCAACTGTGCGTAGGCCACCGTTTTGTGCGTATGGCCGATCGGGATGGGCTGGATGGGAGACGGGGCTTGGCTTCGCGATGAGGCAGTGAAGGTCCTCGCACGGAGGTGGAGCCGGTCGGGTCGGAGATTGACATCGCGTACCATAGCCTCGACGTCGAGATCCTCAAGAGCCCGGTCTCATCGGTGATGCCGGACGCGCCGGGCCGGATCCGGTGCACCTGTACGATGGACCTGCGCAGCATCGCGCCCCAACCGGTGGGGCGCGCCCGATTCATAACTTCGCCGGTCTCGCCCGCCACCGCCTCCAGTATCGTAGCCTCAGTGTCCGAACTGACGGCTACACGGCGTGACCGCCATGCTCTCCCGCACTGAGGGTAGATGTTCCCGCCGAGATGTGCGGAAATCGGGGTTGGCGGATCCCCTCATCACCATCTCGAAGGTCGCCGGTTGGCTGGTGACGCTCAACGGGCATGCAGAGGGCAGGCATACAGCGACGCTGACGGATACGCCGAACCTCGGTGGGAGGCGCGTTTGTCTGCTGTACCACTTCAGGAGGAGAACACATCGGATGGGCGAACCACGGTTAGCGGTCCAACAGCCCTTCCGGAGGTTGCCCTACTTCAGTATTCCTGCCCATGCCAGCGGCATCCTCTGCCCGGATCAGCATCAAAGACCACGATGCACCCAGAGGGAGGTGCCCGCCCACGGGGGGCGCAGTAAGCTTTTGGGGCCGCCGCGCCGAATGGCGTCAGATCGCCCGCCATGCCGCGTGGGCATGCGCCGAGGCCTTCCGCCGGGCGCCCTGGCAGGCCGCGGGGATCCTGACGCTCGCCCTGCTCAGCGGGCTGAGCCCGGCCGCCACGATCCGCATCACTCAGCGCCTGATCAACCTCGCCCTGGCTGTGGCCGGCCACGGCGCGCACGCCTTTCCTGGCCTCCTCCCCTGGCTGGGTGCGTTCGCCCTGGCCGTCTTGCTGGACGCCGGCGTCACCTGGCGCCTCAAGGAGGTCCTTGACCACCGCCTGCGCGACCACCTGACCTGTGCCCTGGAACTGGCTCGGCTGGAGAAGGCGGCCCGCCTGCCTCTGCTGTTTTTTGAGCAAAGCGACAGCTACGACCTGCTCGAACGCGCCGGCAACCCCGGCCGCCACGCGGGCTATCTCTTCTACAGCACGCTGGACACCCTGCAGTACGGCGTCCAGGCCGTGAGCGTCGTCGCCCTGTTCGGCGCCGTGGCCTGGTGGCTGCCGCTGGTCCTGCTGGCAGCCATGGCCCTGCACAGCAGCCGCGAAATGGAGGGCAACCGTCAGTGGCTGGCCTTCTACTACGATCAGACGGAGGAGCAGCGGCGGCTGTTCTACGTCAACGACCTGCTGACCGGCCGCGATGAGCAGAAGGAGATCCGGGTGTTCAACCTGGGGGCCGCGCTGACGGAGCGCTGGCAGGGGTTGCGGCTGCAACTGCGAACCGCCATGATCGCCCAGAAGCTCAGCATCACGGGCCTGAACAGCGTCGCTCTGGGCATCTCTCTCGCCCTGGCCGTGGCCGTCGCCTTCTTCCTCGCCCTGGGGCTGGCCGGACGGCACATCAGCCCCGGGGCCTTCGTCGCCCTCTTTGGCGGGCTCGGCGTCCTGCAATCCCTCCTGCCACCCCTCACCCAGTCCGTGGTCGAGATGCACAGCGGCACCACCGATGTCGGGTACGTCCGCCGTCTGCTGGACCTCCCCGAGGACGCGCCGGCTCCGGCCGCCGCGCTGCGCCCCTTCCCCACCCCCCTCCGGGAGGGCCTGCGCTGCGAGGGCCTCAGCTTCACCTACCCGGGACGCGACGCCCCGGTCCTGGCGGGCCTCGACCTCCACCTCCGGCCGGGCGAGGTGCTGGCCCTCGTCGGCGAGAACGGCTGCGCCAAATCGACCCTTGCCAAGTGCCTGCTGGGCCTCTACCGCCCGGCGGCGGGGCGGATCACCACCGACGGCCTCGACTACCGCGACCTGGACCCCGACAGCCTGCGCGGCGCGGTCACGGCGGCCTACCAGGACTACGCCAAGTTGCAGTTCACCGCGGCGGAGAGCGTCGCCGCCGGCGACCCCTCGCGCATTGCCGACCGTGCCGCCGTCATGGAGGCCGCGCGGCGGGGCGGAGCGGACGAGTTCGTTTCCACCCTGCCCCTGGGGTACGACACCCCGATCGGCCACGTGCTCGACGGGGCCTCCGACCTGTCCGGCGGCCAGTGGCAGCGGATCGCCATCTCGCGGGCCTTCATGCGCAACGCCCAGGTGATCGTCCTGGACGAGCCGGCCGCCGCCCTGGATCCAAAGGCCGAAGCGGAACTCTACGCGCGTTTCGGGGCGCTGCTCGCCGGCCGGACGGCGCTGCTGATCACCCACCGGCTGGGCTCCGCCCGCCTGGCCGATCGGATCGCCGTCCTCCGGGGTGGCCGTATCGTCGAGGAGGGGCGGCACGACGATCTGGTGCGCGCCGGCGGGGAGTACGCGCGGATGTGGGACGAGCAGTCCCAGTGGTACCGATGAGCCGTCGCGAGCAGGCCGACCTGGCGGCCGCGGGGTACGATCCGCTCAGCCCGCCGCCCCCGCCCCGAGGCAGCGCCGCCGCCACCGTCTGGCGGTTTGCGGGCTGGATGGGGCACCTCGACGCCCCGCGCACCGCCGTGCTGGTGGCCGTCGAACTGCTGGGGGGGCTGCTCCTGGCGGCCATCGTCTGGGTGGCGCGCTACGCCTTTCAGGATGCCGTGGGCGTCTTCCGGGGCACCGTGCCGCTCGGCGCGCTGCTGGGCTGGGTCGGCACCTGGGCACTGCTCACCCTGCTGCACCAGGCGGCCTGGCCCGTGGTCAACGTCGTCGTGGAGCGGGCCCGCCAGGAGATGGAGGACTCCCTGCAGCTGCGCCTGCAGCGCAAGGCCGCCGCCCTGCGCCTGGAGGTCTTCGAGCGCGCCGACTTCTACGACATCCTCAGCCGTGCGCGGCAGGCCACCAGTCCCGGGTTCTTTCTCAACGTGCTGCTTTCGTTCCTGAGTGTGCCGGGCGCGGTGGCGACCATCGCCGCGATGGCAGTCGTCGTGGGCCGGTGGAGCCCCTGGCTCCTGGCCGCGACGATTGTCGCGGCTTTGCCGGACCCGCTGGCTCACATCCTCCAATCGCGCGCCACCTTCTTCCTGGAGCGCAAGCAGACGACCCGGGAGCGGCTACGCGGCTACCTGTCCGGGGTGCTCACCGCGCGCGCGGAGGCCAAGGAGGTCCGCACCTTCGGCCTGGCCCCGTGGCTGATCGGCCGCTGGCGGGCGCTCTATTGGTCGGTGGCGGACGAGCGCTTCGCGCAGCAGCGGGCGCAGAGCCTGGCGGGGGCCGGCGCCTCGGCCCTAGGCTCGCTCGGCCTGGCGGGCGGCCTGGGCTTCGCCGCCTGGGCGCTGTTGACGGGGCGCCTGCAGGCGGGGCAGTTTGCCGCGATGCTGTTGGCGCTTCAGTCCGTGCAGCGGGCCATGGGCCAGGTGACCCACGCCCTCGGGCAGTATGTTGGCGGGCTGGTCCTCAAGCTCGCGGACCTCTTCGTCTAGCTGGACCTCGGCCCGGAGGAGGCGGGCGGCACGGCGCGCCCCGTCGGACCCGGCACCGGCGACATCACCCTGGAGGGCGTCTCCTTCCGCTACCCGCAGCGGCCCGAGCCAGCCCTGCGCGACGTCCGCTGCACCCTACGTGAGGGCGAACGGGTGGCGCTGGTGGGCGAAAACGGCGCAGGCAAGACGACGCTGGTCAAGGTGCTGACGGGGCTCTACCGGCCGACGGAAGGCCGGGTGCTCTACGGAGGCCGCGACCTGGCGGAGTTCGATCTGCGGACCCTCCGCGACCGGCAGGCGGCCGTCTTCCAGGACCATGTGCGCTACGCCTTCACGCTCTCGGACAACGTCGGCTACGGACGCGCCGAGCACCGCGACGACCGCACAGCGGTCGAGGCCGCGGCGGCGCGCGGGGGCGCGGATGCCGTCGCGGCGGCCCTGCCGCAGGGGTACGATACCCTGCTCACCCAACAGTTCAGCGGCGGCACGGATCTGTCCGGCGGGCAGTGGCAGCGGGTGGCGGTCTCGCGGGGCTTCATGCGCGACGCGCCGCTGGTGGTGTTGGACGAGCCCACCGCCGCCCTGGATCCCAAGGCGGAGGCGGACGTCTTCCACCGTTTCGCGGCGATGGCCGGGGGGCGCACGGCGCTCCTGGTGAGCCATCGCCTGGGCTTCGCGCGCCTCTGCGACCGGGTGCTGGTGCTGGGCGACGGTCGCCTGATCGAGCAGGGCACCCATGACGACCTGGTCGCAGCGGGCGGGACGTACGCCCGCATGTGGGAGATGCAGGCCCAGTGGTACCGCTGACATGCCGCGTCCCGCCGGGCGCCTGGCCTCCTTGCGCTTTCTGCGTCCGGGCATCACATCCGCCTGGAGCGGGCGGGCCTAACCGCAAGCGATCCCTCACCTGACGTAGTGTGCTTGGCCATCTGCTTGGTCTCGCCGCTTCGGCAGTCGTCGGTCTAGAGCGGCGGGACAAGACGCGGTGCCGGGCGTGGGATCGCCTCACGCCCGCGCCCCGCGACGTGCTGTGGGCCCACTTGCAGGATGACGCCGGTGCGCGCGCGACCCTCCACTGACGTCCTCTGCCGGACGCGAGCTACGGGCGTACCCAACCATTTCGCAAAGAGACCCCGCGACACAACGCTGAAAACAGTTCAACTGCGCTGCGCGGTTCCATGGTAACAGCACCTCGGCTCAGTCCCCGCCGTCGGCATTTTCCGGTATCGGCCGCAGCAGATCCTTGGGAAACAGCGGAGACCGGCTCTGACAGCGCACACGGGCAGGGGGGACGCCCTTCCCGTACGCCTTGGGCCTCACCCCTCCCCCGCGGGCAACTGGTACCATGAGGCCTGCGCCCGCCACATGCGGGCATAGAGGCCATCGCGGGACAGCAGGTGCTCGTGGGTGCCCTCCTCGACCACCCGGCCCTGGTCCAGCACGATGATGCGGTCGGCTGCGCGCGCGACGCCGAGCCGGTGGGATACCACCACCGCCGTGCGGCTGCGTCCCAGGGCCAGCAGGCGGCGTACGATGTCGACCTCCGCGAGCGGGTCAATGGCGGCCGTCGGCTCGTCCATCACGATCAGGTCAGCCTCCGGCAGGATGCCCCGAGCCACGGCAAGCCGCAGCCACTGGCCGCCGGAGAGGTCCGGCCCACCGAACTCGTTGCCCAGCCAGGTGTCCAGACCCGCGCCCAGATCGGAACCGGCGCGCTCCAGGGCGTCCGCCAGAGCGGCGTCGTCCTCCCGGCGAGCCAGGTCGCCGAAGCCGACGTTGTCGCGCACCGGCAGGGTGTAGCGGACGAAGTCCTGCAGCACGGCGCTGGCCCGGTGCGCCGTCCCCACCACTCGGGGCCTAGCAGGCGTTCCACGCCGGCACCGGTGGGGGAGGCCAGATCGGAGACGTCCACCAGATCGAGAACCCGCCGCACTCCCGCCGCCTGATCCGCCAGGTCCGGGGTTCCGCCCCCGATGTTCTCGCCCACGCTGGCGGGCAGGCGCAGGGGCTGCTGGAACACGGCGGCGCAGTGGCGGCGGATCTCGGCCGGAGCCAGGCCGGCAAAGTCCCTGCCATCGGCCAGGATGCGGCCCGCCGTCGGGGGGCGCAGGCCCGTGAGCAGGGCGGCCAGCGTGCTCTTGCCCGCCCCGTTCGGCCCCACGAGGGCCACCAACTCTCCGGCCGCGATCTCGACGGAGATGTCCGCCAACGCGTCTGTGGAAGCCCCCGGGTAACGGTAGGAGACCCTTCGAGGCGGATGGCTTCCCGCAGCGGGTGCGGAAAGCGTCCACGACCACCCACCGTAGCGCGCATGGCCGCCGGAGGATGCGGCTCCGCCGGAAGTGGCCCGGCCTCCTCCGCACACCGAGACGCGCCTTGCACATCCGGCTATCAAGGATCCGCTGGAAGCCCGGCACCGGAGCCTGGGGTTGGTGCGAAAGTCCCTTTCGCACCAACCCCTCTCACCCCGTGTTCCGGAGGCCGTGCGCCACGCCGTTGACCGTCCGCAGCACCGCGACCAGGTATTGCGCCCGCTCCTCCTCGGTGAGCCCCGGCCCCCGGAGCCGGCGCAGCAGGGCGACCTGCAGGTACGACAGCGGATCCACGTAGGGGTTGCGCAGCGCGATGCTGCGCTGCAGCGCCGGCTGGTCGTCCAGGAGCTCGGCGTTGCCCTGGACGCGCAGCACGGCGGCCTCGGTGCGGTCGTACTCCTCGCGGATGCGCGCGAAGATTCGCGGGGCGTCGGGGACGGCATCGGCCGCCAGGTCGGCGTAGGCCGAGGCGATGTGCATGTCCGCCTTGCGCAGCGCCATGGCGCAGTTGTCGACCACCGTGCGGAAGAACGGCCAGTCGCGGTACATCTCCCGCAGGCACTCCCGATCGCCCACGGCCTCCAGCGCCGCGCCGACCCCGTACCAGCCGGGGATGAGGTGGCGGCTCTGCGTCCAGGCGAAGGTCCAAGGGATCGCCCGCAGGTCCTCGATGCGCTGTCCCGGCCGGCGCCGCGAGGGCCGCGACCCGATGTTGAGCATGGCGATCTCTTCGATCGGCGTGGCGGCGTAGAAATAGGAGACGAAGGCCGGGTCCTCGACGAGCGCCCGGTAGGCCGCCCGCGAGCACTCCGCCATCCCTTCCATCGCCCGCGCCCAGTCCCCGCGGATGCCGCCCCCCGCCGCCGGCTGCGTCGCGGCGTCGCACACCGCCACCAGGACCTGCTCCAGCGTGCGCTCGGCGATCTCGGCCGGCAGGAAGCGGTGCGACATCACCTCGCCCTGCTGCGTGATCCGCAACCGCCCCGTCTGGGTCTCCGGCGGCTGGGCGCGGATCGCGCTGCCGAGAGGACCGCCGCCCCGGCCCAGCGCCCCACCGCGCCCGTGGAAGAACGTGAGGGCCACCCCGGCCCCGGCCGCCTCGGCGGCCAGTTCGCCCTGGGCCCGGTACAGCGCCCAGTTGGCGCTGAGATAGCCCCCGTCCTTGGTCGAGTCCGAGTACCCCAGCATGACCTCCTGGCGCCGGCCGCGCGCGGCCAGCTGGGGACGGTAGGCGGGGTGCGCCAGCAGGGCGCGCAACACGGCCGCCCCCCGGCGGAGGTCGTCGATCGTCTCCACCAGCGGGGCGATGTCCAACCGGCTGTAAAAGGCGGGCGCCCCGGCGCCGGCACCGCCGTCCGTCCAGCCGCAGATGCCGGCCACCATGGCGAGGAAGAGGACCTCCAGCACGTCCTCCACCCCGTGCGACATGCTGATGATGTAGGGACCGATGGCCTCCGGCCCCAGTTCCCGCTGCGCCCAGGCGACCACCTCGAAGGCGCCCAGCACCTCGGCCGCCGCCGGGGACAGGCCCTCGGCCCGGTGCCCCGCGGGCCAGCCGCCCGGGGCGAGCACCCCCGAGAGCACCCCCGCCTGCGCATCCGGCGGGAGTCCGGCGTAGTTCGGGCACACGCCGGCCGCCGCCAGGATCTCCCCCACCGCCGCCTGATGCCGGCCGGAGTGCTCGCGGATGTCCATGGTCGCCAGGTGGAACCCGAACAGCCGCACGCGCCGGATCAGCGGGTCCAGGAGCGTGCGGGCGAGCACCTCGCCCCGGTTCGCCCGCAGGCTGTCGGCGATCCCCCGCAGATCCGCCTGCAACTCCTCCGCGCACCGGTAACCGGCGTCTTCGCCCGGCGGCGGGAGCGGGTCCCCGGTGCCGCCCGGCTCCGTCTCCAGATCGGCGCCCAGGCCATGGAGGGCGATCTCCAACCGGCGGTAGACGAAGAAGAGCTTGCGCCGGTACGGCTCCTGGAGGTTGCGCCTCTCCATGAAGGCGGCGAAGGTCGGCATGACCGCCTCGTGCGCCGTGATGGAGCGCACCAGTTCCGGGGTCGCCGGCTGCAGCGTGGTGCTCGAACTGAGCTTTTTGGCGACGGCCGCGACCGCCCGCAGGTAGCGGCCCAGCACCAGCCGCTTCTGCAGCACCAGGGCCCGCCGGGTCGCCTCGGGGGTCACGAAGGGGTTGCCGTCCCGATCCCCACCCACCCAGGTGCCGAATCGCACCACCTCGTGCACCGGGGGCGGCGCCTCGGGGTACGCCGCCGCCAGGGCGTCCTGCAACCGCTCCGCGACGGCGGGCAGCGCGTCGAAGAGGATGTCGTCGAAGTAGAACAGGTTGTTCTTGACCTCGTCGATGACCGTCGGCGGCGAGGCCCGCAGTTCGTCGGTCTGCCACAGGGCGGTGATCTCCGCCAGCAGGCCCTCCCTGAGCGCGACGGCCTGCGCCGGCGTCAGCTGCTCGCGGTCGCGGCGCATCAGCCAGGCGTAGATAGCCTGGTACTTCTCCAGCACGGTGCGCCGCACGTTCTCCGTGGGGTGCGCCGTGCTCACCAGATCGACGCGCAGCCGCGCGACGGCCTCCGCCACGCCCGCGGCCGAGAGCCCGCGGGCCCGCAGGTCCCGCGCCAGGGAGGCGAAGGACTCCTCCTGCGGCCCCTCCGTCTCACTCCAGAGTTCGTGGTCGCGCCGCCGGCGGAGGCGGTGGTGCTGCTCGGCGATGTTCACCAACTGGAAGTAGATCGCGAAGGCGCGCGTGATCGCCTCCGCACGCCCCAGGTGCAGGCCCCCGATGTGCCGCCGCAACGCCGCCGCCGCGGGCGGCGAGAACCGGGCGCGCAGCCGCTTGCAGGCGCGCCGGATGCGCTCCACCTCGGCGAAGACGTCCGCGCCGCCCTGCTCGCGCAGCACCTCGCCCAGGAGTGTGCCCAGGGCGCCGATGTCGCGCCGCAGCAGGCGCGCACCCCGGTCCGGCACGCGCCGGATGACCTGCCCGCCGCCGCTCCTCACGCACCGGCCCCCCCGTCGATGCGCCGCGCCCCCGCGGCCGCACGGGCCGCCATATGGGCGAAGGGCGGCCAGCCGCGCTCGGCGTAGGCCGCGTGCAGATCCGCGATGAAGCCCGCCTCCGCGTCCGCCCGCAGGAGCACGATCGCGCTGCCGCCGAATCCGGCCCCCGTCAGCCGGGCGCCGAGGACGCCCGGGGCCGCGCCCGCCACGGCGACCACCAGGTCCAATGCGGGGTGGCTCACCTCGTAGTCCTCCGCCAGCGAGCGGTGGGAGGCGTAGAACGCCCGGCCGACGGCCGGCCAGTCGCCTTGGCGGGCCGCCCGCACCACCTCGGCCACCCGGGCGTTCTCGCTGACGATGTGCCGCGCCCGCCGCCGCAGCAGCGGATCGTCGAGCCGCTGCACGTCGGCCGCGCGGGCGTCGCGGAGCCACTCCAGACCCAATGCCGCCGCGGCGGCCTTGGCCTCCTCGAAGCGCGCCTGGTACCCGCCGCCCGTCACCTGGTGCGGCGCGCGCGTGTCGACCACCAGCAGCGTCAGGCCCGCCGCCTCCGGGGAGAAGGGCACGGCCGAGGCGCTCGGCACGCGGGTGTCCAGGAGCAGGGCCATCCCCTCTCGCCCGAGCGCCGACGCCAGTTGGTCCATGATGCCGGAGCCGACCCCGGCGAAGACGTTCTCGGCGCGCTGGCCCACCAGCGCCAGCTGCTCCGGCGTCCGCCCGAGGGCAAAGAGGTCGCGGAGCGCCACCGCCACCGCCATCTCCAGGGCCGCCGACGAGGAGAGGCCGGCGCCCAGGGGAAGGTCGCCAAAGAAGAAGAGGTCGACGCCCTGGGGGATGCCCAGGCCGGCGAGCACGCCGGCCACGTAGTTGAACCAATCGCCGCGGGACCGCGGTGCGAGGCTCTGGATCTCCCCCTCCGCCGCCGCCTGCAGGACGCCGCTCCAGGCACGCACGCGCCCGTCCGGCCTCCGCCGCGCCGCCACGCCCGTGTGGCGCTCGATGGCGATGGGCAGACAGAACCCCTGCTGGTAGTCGGTGTGTTCGCCGATCAGATTGACCCGGCCCGGCGCCAGCCAGACGCCCTCGGGCGCGGTGCCGAACCGGCCCGCGAACCCGCTCCGCCCGATCTCCGCGGCCTCCCCCGGCGTCACAGAGCCACCCCCCTCAATGCCGCCGCCATGGCCTCGGGTGTGGCGTCCTGCAGGAACGCCCCCGCCCCGGATTCGGATCCGGCCAGGTACTTCATGCGGCGCTCCGCCCGGTAGAGCGGGTAGAACGACACGCGCAGGTGCCAGAGGTCGGCCGGCAAGAGGCGCCGCGGCCCCTGATAGACGCACATCATGTACTGCATCGGGGCCCCGTAGAGGCCGTCATACCGCCGCACCGTCCGCTGCAGCAGCCGGGCGAGGTCCGCGGTCGCCTCCGGGCGGAGGTCCGCCAGGCACCCGACGTGGCGGTGCGGCACCAACTGCATCTCCGAGGGGAAGCGGGGGGCGAACGGGACGAACGCCGTCCAACCGCCCTCGGCGTCCACCACCCGCCGACCCTCGTGCCATTCGCGGCGGATGATCTCGCATGGCAGGCACTCGCCCTCGGCCTCGCGGTGGGCCCGCAGCCGGTCCCACTCCCGCGCCACGCGCGGTGGGACGAACGGGTAGGCGTAGATCTGCCCGTGCGGGTGGTCGATGGTGGCGCCGATGTCCCGGCCACGGTTCTCGAAGGGGAAGACGTAGGCCACCGCGGGATCGGCGTAGAGGGCCTCGGTCCGGTCGCGCCAGACATCCACCAGGAGCCGGACGCCGGACTCCGGGATCGAAGCCAGGTGCACGTCGTGCCGGGGCGAGTAGAGCACGATCTCGGCCCGGCCGAGGGCCGGGGCCAGCCGGTAGCCGGGGGCGAAGGGGCCCTCCGGCGCCGTGGCCGCCTCGGGGCCGCCCAGCGACGGGAAGCGGTTTTCGAAGACTGCCACGTCGTAGTCACCCCGCGGCGCCTCGCTCGCGGCGCGCCGCTCCGGGGGCGCGTCCGCCGGCACGGGACAGAAGGGGCAGGGCGCGGCGGCACCGGCCGCGTGGGGACCGGTGGTGACCGGGCGGGCGATGCGCCGGGCGGCGACGGTGATCCATTCCAGGGACAGCGGGTCCAGGCGCAGTTCGCTCACCGCGCGCGCCCCCCGGGGAGACCGCCGGCCTCGGCCGAGGCGCACAAGGCCCGCCAGGCATCCGCGACGATCTCGGCCAGGTCCGAGCGGCGGGCCCTCCAGCCGAGCACGCGCCCCGCCTTGGACGGGTCGGCGATCAGGGCCGGCGGGTCCCCGGCCCGCCGCGGGGCGGCCTCGCGCGGCACGCGCCGGCCGGTGACGGCTTCGGCGGCCGCGATCACCTGGGCCACCGACCACCCCACGCCGGTACCGAGGTTGAAGGCGCCCGGCGCGCCCCCGGCCCGCAGGTGCCGCAGGGCGGCCAGATGCCCCTCCGCCAGGTCGGCGACGTGGATGTAGTCGCGGATCGCCGTCCCGTCCGGCGTCGGGTAGTCGTCGCCGTACACGCGGAGCGGCTCGCCGCCCGCCGCCGCCGTCAGCACGTTCGGGATGAGGTGCGTCTCCGGGCTCTTGGGCTCCCACGCCCCGTCGGCCCCGGCGGCGTTGAAGTAGCGGAGGGCCGCCCAGCGCAGCCCGTGTGCCCGCTCGGCCCAGTGCAGCGCGCGCTCGAAGACGGCCTTGGTCTCCCCGTATGGGTTGATCGGCACAAGCGGCGCCTCTTCAGGGATCGGGACGGAGTCCGGGATCCCGTACACGGCCGCCGAGGACGAGAAGATGATGGGCGGCGCCCCGGCCGCCAGGGCCTCCTCCAGGAGGGTGAGCGACTCGCGCACGTTGTGGCGGTAATACTCCAGCGGCACGCGCATGGACTCCCCGACGCGGCTGTCCGCCGCGAAGTGGAAGACGGCCGCGATCCGGTTGCCCGAGAAGATCTCGCGCAGGGCCACGGCGTCCCCGACCCTGGCCCGGACCAACCGCGCCCCCGGCGGCAGCGTCCGTCCACTGCTTGTGGACAGGTCGTCCAACACGATCACGCGGCGGCCGTCGCCGACCAGGCGGGCCACCAACGGCCCGGCGACGTAGCCGGCGCCGCCGGAGACCAGGACGGCCTCCCCGCCCTGTTCCCGGCCCTCTTCCCGGCCCTCTTCCCCGCCCTGTTCCCCGCCCTGTTCCCCGCCCTCTTCCCGGCCCTCTTCCCCGCCCTCGGCGGCGCGCGGCTCCCCGGCCGCGCCGTCCCCCGCGTAGTAGTACGTCAATGCGCGTCCGTCATCGCGCCGCTCCGTCTCTTTGCGCACGCTGAAGCCTCCCGCCGATATCGGCCGTGACCGCGCCGTGCCGGACCGCGATGGCGGTCCCCTTCGGCCCGGGCGGATGCACGTGCCCGCAAGGACACGCCGCCGGTAGGAATGGTTGTCGCCGTAGCGGCGGTTCTCCTGCAGCGGCTCCGGGGCGGGAGGTCAAGACCGGAACCTTCCAGACAGCCGGAAGCGGTGGTCGGGGGTGCACCGCCCCGCCGCGGCCGGGGGCACGGGCGCGGGAACGGCCCCTCGGCCATCGCGGCAGCGCGGCAGCGCGCCAGCCGCTCCCGAGTCCGGCCGGGGCGGCGGGAACGGACCCGCCCGGTGTGCGGACACGGCGCTTCAGCGCTGCAGCCGCACGCCTCCGCTGGCCGGGGGCTGCCGCCGGGGATCCGCGGGGACGGCGGCCGAGGCGGGCCAGGGGGCCGGGTTAGCGGGTACACCGGCCCGCTCCAAGCCGACGGCCGCGGCGGGCCGGGCGCCACCCTCTATCGGGCCGCAGGGAGTTCGCGTCCGCAGGAGGCGCAGAACCGCCAGTCCGGCTGGGCCTCGCGGCCGCAGTACGGGCAGAAGCGCGAGGCCCCGGCGCCCCGGCCGAGCCCGGCGGGCGTGCCCGCCGGGCTCGCCGCGCCCGCACGACGCCGCCCGCCGGCACGGGCGGGTGTCGCGGAAGCCGTGGGCTCGGCCGAGCCGGAACGGAGTTCCATACCATTGGGTCCGTGGCTGATGGTCGTAATCTGCCCCTTCTGTTCGAAGGCCCGAATCAGATAGTACAAACGCTCCGGCTTCACCCCCAGATCGTCGGCGAGGGATTTGACCGTCTGCACCAGCCTTCCGCCGGACGCCCGAATCCTCTGCTCCAGCGCCTCCAGAATCTCTTGTCGGTCCACTACTGAAGACGGCCTCCTTCGTTGCCATTCCTACCTAAAGTATAACTGAGCCTTTGGATCTCTAGTCAAGGGATGCGGGCCTATCCCGCTTGATGGAATACCGCGCTCCCTCGTGGAGAACGGTCAAAGGGGGGTGTATGGGGGATGAATTTGTCGAACGCACACGGCAAGAGACCTCGGATCCCCCGCCATTCCGTTCTATAACCTCCGGGAGTCTCCGCGGACGCCGGCCGGCCGACCGCCGGGCCGTCGCTCGGCGCCAAGCCTTCCGTGAGGGCGGATGCATGTTTCGACCACCGCGCGACCTGGTTCTCCGTCTCCACAGGCACTGACTGCTCCGCCGCCCCGCCTTTGGGGCGCCGTGCTGTTCCCGCGTCGCAGCGGTTCTGGGACCCGTTCCCGCACCTGCGCCGCCGGTGGCGTGACGGCACCGGGCGGGCGCCGCGACCCGCCCGGCGCCGCCGGCACACGGAGGAGAGCCCGGCCCAGGTTGGCCGCCGCCATACGTGTACATATATTCATCCGCCGGCCGGCGAGGTTCCCGACCAAGCCCACCCCAGCGGTCCAGCCCCATCCCTTGAGCGGTGCTGAGTGGTTAACAAAGGCGGAGGGGGCGGAGGAGTGCATCCCTTGTGTTTGGGTATAAATGTGCAGTGCACAGTGCACCGCGTGGCCTCCCGCATGGCAGGTCGAAGGGGGGAATGGGGATGGTCGACGCCGATCGATGATCCATGGTTGCAGACCCGGGGGATGGTTCAAGGATCGGCCGTTGGAACGCCTGGGACGCGGGCGCTCGGTGTCCCACGGCCTGCATCGGATCTTGCGCGGCCGTCGGATAACCCCCGACTTCCGCGCTGGACCAAGCGCGCGCGCACGTCAGCGCGGAGGGCGGGGTGTCACGGCGGACGGTGCAGCGCGGGTGGTCACAGACGAAGCAGCGGGCGCCGCAGGCCGGGGATGTCCTGGCACGCGCCGTGGTAACGATGTTACCGGCGGTCAACCCGGTGGACGTGGCGGCGACGGCTGGGGACGCGGTGGCGACGCTGTTGGATCTGAGGCGGGCGTTGCGGCGGAGCGTCTGGGCGCTCGCGGCCGACCGCCGGGCGTGGTCGGTCGGGCCCTTCGGGCTCTGCAACGTGCGGGGGTGGGCGAGCCCCATGCGCTGAGTGTGTGGCGTCGGTCGTTTCGACCAAACCTGCACACATGGTTCGGTCCCCCGCCTGTGTCGGGCTCCACCCCGGGGGCGCCGGCGGGCCGCCGGAGATTCGGTTGGTAGACCGGGCCCAGCAATGGACGGCCGAGCCGTCGAACACCGTACTGTGAGCCAGCGGCCGGCGCACACCCGGCGTCGGCCACGGAGCACGGAGCGGTGGGGGCCGGTTCACGCCGGTAAACCACACAAAACCCGTCTCTGCCGCAACCCGGCGGGCCTTGGGAGGATGCCGTCGGGGGGGGGCCGACGGTGAAGGACCCGATATCGCGGCAGGAAGCCGTGCGCCACTTCCGCTTCGGGCTGATCGCGCCGGCGGTGACGCGCACGGCGACCCTCGCCGAGCGCCACGCATGGCTCAGGGATGTGGCGAAGGGCGAATACCAGACCCCGTGGGGGCGGACGTGCCCAGAGGCTATCGAACGTTCGCCGGCGCGGTCGTCAGGGACCGCTCCGAGCGCAGGCGCAACACCGCCGCCTCCGGCCGCGCACCGAAGCGCATGGGCAGGAACGTGGTACCCAGGCCGCGATTGACGAAGATCGCCTGGTCGCCGTGCCGGTACCACCCGCCGCCGCGATACGGGCGGGAGCCGAGCCCCCCACGGTCCGCCAGACGCTCCAGCCCGCCGAGCCGCACCTGACCGCCGTGGGTGTGCCCGGCCAGGGTCAGGGGCACACCGGCCGCCGCGGCCCTCCGGAAGATCGCGGGGTTGTGCGCCAAAAGGAGAAACGGCCGGCCGGGCGGCACCTGGCCGAGGGCCTGCTCCAAGCGGTCCTGATGCGTGGTCGGGTCGCCGACCCCCGCCACCCACAGGCCATCCCCGATCTGCGCCGCCGAATTATGCAGCACGGTCACACCCAGCCGCTGCATGACCTCGGCGAGGGCGGGCTCTCCGGCCTTGCGGTCGTGGTTGCCCCAGACGGCGAACGCGGAGACCGCGCGCCCGGCCTGTACCGCCATCGCGTGCAGGATGGGCGCCAGGAACGCCTCCACCGCGGGGATCTCGGATGGACGGTCGCAGAAGTCACCGGTGAGGCAGAGCACGGGGCAACCGAGCGCCGGGGCGCCGAGGGCGGCGATCAACTGCTTGGGCGTGAGGGGCATGGAGTCGACGTGCAGGTCGCTCAGGTGGAGGATGCTCGTCTCCGCCTCGGGCGCGAGGCCCTCCAGCGGCACATCCCAGACGCTGAGTTCCAGCCGGCGCGGTTCGACGTAGCGCGCCCAGCCCAGTGCCACCGCGGCTGCGCCCACCGCCGCGGCCGGCAGCCACCAGAGGCTCGGGGTCCCCCCGCGCTCCGGCCTACTCAACGGTGCTCGACCTCCCCGGATACGACTTCGACGGGATAGGTGCCTTCGATGAAACGCAGCGCCGACTGCAGCACGGAGTCGGCATGCGCCGCCGACGCACTCACCACCGCCACCCCGACGATCGCCCGGCGCACATCGTCCAGCAGCCCGACCTCCGCCGCCGAGGCGCGGAAGCGCTGCGCGGTACGCTGCACCAGCGACTTGACCACGGAGCGCTTATCCTTGAGCGTGAACGCCTCTGGGAGTCGGAGTTCCGCCGTCAGCACGGCCACGACCACAGCAGCCAGATCCCCCCCGCGGCCCCGGACGCCCGCACCCTATGGGATACGCGGCACACCGCCCGGCGCATGCCCGCATGCCCGCATGCCCGCAGGCCGGGCAGCCCAGGCCGCGCGCCCGCCCCGCGGATGGGCACACGCCCCCACGCGGCGGATTCTTCGGCACACCCGCCGGGCACGGCGCCCAGTCTGCTCCCTGCCGCCGCGTGAGGCAAGTATAGGGGAGCCCCGTGTGGCCGTCGATCGAAGGCGACACGGGCCTCCCCTATCTTCCATATGCTTGCGGCACCGGGTACCATCCATCATCCAACCGGGGGTGGTCGGCGGGCGACCCTGCGGCAGCCCTTCGCGGATGCGGGCCCCTTCACCGATCCCGACCAGCTCGCGCCCCCGGAGGACGGCCGGCGCTACGCGGTGCTGGAAGGGGATCTGCTCGTGCGCCCCGCCCCGAGTGGGCGGCACCGGCGCGTGGTGGCCAAGGTCGCGGCTCGCCGCTGGATGCCGGACGCGCGGGCTGCGGGGTGTGCACGTCGGCTCCGACCGGCGCCCCCTTCGCGGCGCGGGACGGGGCCGAGCCCGACGTCCCCTGCACCGCCAGGCAGCGCCTCGGCCGCACCGGCGTCGAGGGCGGAGGCGGAGCCCCGGACCCCGTCGTGGAGGTCGTCGTGGAGGGCGGCCGGCGGCGCGACGTGCGGGTCAAGCAGCGCATCTACCAGCGCTGCGGCGTGTGGTCGTAGGGGCTCGCGGACCCGGGGGGAGGAGACGCTGCGCGTCTTCGAACTCAAGACGGCCTCTGCGGGGAGCCGCGCCTCCTGCGGAGTGCGAGCGCCTCGGCGGCGCGCCCTTTCCGGGCATCGAGCGGGAGGTCGCCCCTCTGTTCGCGGAGCCCTGATCCCCGGGCCGGCGCCGCCCGCCGCCCGCCGCCGCCCATCCGCACCGCGCGCGCCCCCATCGCCGGCCGGCGCGTCGATGCTGCTACATCGCGCCATCGCCGGCCGCCCACACCTCCCGGAGCAGATCGTCGCACTCGATGCGCCGTTCCAGCATCGGGACGTGGCCGCATCCGTCCCAGGTGCGCAGCCGGGCATCCGGCAGGCGCTCCATGTAGAAGGCGGCGTCCGAGTACGGCACCACGCGGTCGCGCGTCCCCCACCCGACCGACACGGGGCAGCGCATCCCCCCGAGTTGCGCCTCCAGGTCCGGAAAGCGGTAGTAGTCCAGGGCCCGCTGCATCTCCCGCGCGCGCCGGCAACCCCACTGGAGGTCCGCGAGTTCGTCGGCCTGCAGATGACCGAGGTCGGAGACGATGTGGCCGAAGACCCGGGGACCGAGGGTCCGGGTGGAGATCAACCAGATGAGCGGCGGCGTCAGCAGTCGGCCGACCACCGGCCAGCGCAGGAAGTCGTAGCCGGCGGTGTACCACGCGTGGAAGACCGCCGCGGGCGCGATGAGCCCGAGGGCCCGGAACCGCTCCGGGTAGCGGCCGGCCCAGTCGATCAGCACCGCGCCGCCGAAGGAGTGCCCCACCGCGGTCAGGGCGGGCCACCCGCGCGCCCGGCACCAGGCCTCGGCGGCGTCCGCGAAGTCGGTGGCGGCCAGGGGCCGCCGCGTCGACCCGGAGTCCCCGAAGCCCGGCATGTCCAGCGCCGCCAGGGGGATGTCCCCGTCCAGCCGCACCATGGTGCTCCGCCATTGGCGCCAGGAACTGGCCATGCCGTGCAGGAGCACCAGCGGCGCACCCGCACCGGAACCGGGCCGTGTGGCCACATGGTGGATCCACGCCCGCCTCCCGTGAATCTCCACGGGGGTCCGGACATCGGTGAGCGAGGGCCTGGCGGTGCGCGCCGCCGGGGGATCCGAGGTCAAGTTCTCCATGTCCCGCTCCCCTGCCACCATATCGCCCCGCGGGCGCCCTCCGCGCCGACGATGCACGGCCGGCCCATTCTACAGCACGCCGCCACGGGCCCATCACCATCCGGTCGGGTGCCGCGCCGCCCGATCGACCCGCCGCCTGCTGCCGATCGACCCGCCCGGCGCGGGCTGGTTGACCGGTCCAAGTGCGCCCGGTAGCATTGAAGCGTGCGCGGGCATTGCAGTCCGTATCCGCGCGTGCCTGTGCGCCCCCACTGCGGGCGGCAGCCGAAGGTACGGGTGGACGTGCCGCTACCTGAGGAGGGATCGCCGATGGCCAAGACCTTTGGGCAGATGGTCGCCGAAGCCCAGGCCCACGTGCCCGGCATCAGCGCCGACCAAGCCCGGCGACGGGTCCAGGAACGCCCCGAGACGCTGCTCGTCGACGTCCAGGACGCCTCCGACATCGGGGCATGCGGCCTGATTCCCGGGGCCGTCCCCATTTCGCTCGGCATGCTCGCCATCCGGGCGGACCGGGAGCTCCCGGAGAACTTCCGGGACGCCCGCCTTCAGGACCGGGCACGGCCGGTGGTCGTCACCTGCGGCGCCGGGGGCCAGGCGGCGCTCGGGGCGTACACCCTCCACCAGATGGGCTTCACCGACGTCGCCTACATCGACGGCGGCATGCAGGCCTGGAAGGCCGCCGGACTGCCGACGGAGCCGTTCGAGGCGTAGACGGTGTGAGGGGAGTGCTGCGGACGAGGGCGTCCGCAGCACTCCCCTGCACCGTTCGCTTCGCCCGCCCGCCCAGCGGCGGGACAGGGCCCGGCGGCACTGGGGCGGACGGCGCACTGCCGGCGGTTTCGCCCGGTGCGTCAGGGGGGCTGCGCCCACGTGACGGCAGGAGCCGCCAGCGCCGATGACGGGGCACCCGCCCGTGGACTCCTCTGGCCGTGTGCCGATTCCCGGCGCCGCGTCCGCCATCTGCCACGATGCCCGGCGCCGGGTTCCCCATGCTCCCGCCCTCCTCCCGCCGCCGCGGGCCGGTCCCGCCCCGCTCCCAGTACCGCCGCGACGGCGCGAGAGCCGCGGATGCGCGGAGGATGGCGCGAATGCCTGACCACGCCGGCCCGTCGGGGCGCTGGATCGGTGGGGAGTGGATCCTGGACGACCTCGACCCCGGCGCCCTCCCCCCCGCCTGGTCGGTCGAGGCGCTCTCCAGCCGGTGCGGGCCTGGCGCCTTCGCCGCCAGCGGCCGTGCCGCCCTGGCCCTCTGCCTCCGCCGCCTCGGCGCCCGCATCGTCCTCCTCCCCGCCTACGGCTGCCCAGCCCTGACCCAGGGCGTGGCGCTGGCCGGCGCCCGGCCGGCGTACTACCCCGGCGACGCGGAGATGCGGCCGCAGTGGGCCCTCCTGCCCGATCTGGCGCGCCGCTCCGGGGCGGACACCCTCTTGATCGTCCATCCGCTGGGGATGCTGCAGGATGCGGGCGAAGTGCGGCGCGTCACGCGCGAGTGGGCGTTGAAAGTGGTGGAAGACGCCTCGCACACCCTCTGCAACGCCGCGGACTCGCTCTGCCTCGGCCCCCAAGCCACGGCGGCCCTGATCGCCGGCCTGCGGAAGACCCTGCCGGTCCCCAGCGGCGGGGTGTGGACGGTGTGGGGAGAGGCACCCCCGGATCCGCCGCCCGTCGCCGGAGGCCCCTTCGCCTCCGCCCGGGGACAGGCCTTCGCGCTCCCCCCCGGCCCGATGCGCCACCGGGCGTTGGCCCGGGCCGAGCAGCTTCTCGATGGGGAAGCCGGCGGCCCCGGGGTGGCGCCGGATGCCTGGGCCGCCCTGCAGCGTCTGGAGGGTTCGGCGTCCCCCGCCGCGGTGGCGTGGCGGGCGCGGTGCCGCGACAACTGGGCGCAGTTAAGGGACGGGCTGCACGGCACCGCCTGCCGGCCGCTGTTTTCTGCACTGCCTCCCGGGGTGTGCCCGGCGGGCTTCGCGGTCCGCGCACCCGATCGGACGCGCCTGGCGCGCTTGCTGCTGAGGCGGGGCATCGAGGCGGTCCTGCACTGGCCGATCGCCCCCGAGGCCCGGGAGGCGCTCTCTCGGGGGGAGCGCCTCCTGGCGGGAACGGTGCTCACGCTGCCGTGCGATGCGCGGTACGGCCCCGGGGAGATGGAGCGCATCATCGGCGCGGTTTCTGACTTCGAGCGCGGGGCGTAAGGGTCGCCCCTCCCCCGCCCCGGTCTACGCCGTCGAGCCGAGCGCGGCGGCGATGATCGCGCTCTGCTGCTGATAGCTGGTGGCCCCGAGCAGGCTGCTGGATTGGGCGAACAGCTTCGCGGGATCCCCCTGGTGTTGGTGCTGTTCCACCAGCCCCAACCAGAGCGCGGCCTCGCCGCCGATGGACGCCGGCTGGCTCGCCAGGGCCTGCAGAATCGTGGTGGCCGTGCCCCACTGCCCATCCATCGCCGCCGCCTCGCCCGCGGCCAGCTGCACGCCCGGTTGCGTCGCCGGGAACGCGGGCACCGGCGACCCGGGTACCTGCATCTCCCGCAGAGCGGGTACGGGGATGGTGGCGCTGCGGGCCGACAGTTCGGACGCCACCGTCGGGATCTGCGCCAAGTAGCCCTTGGCCGCGGCCGGGTCGGGCTGGGTCTTGTTGGTGGCGGCACCGATCGCGGCGCTGACCAAGGCGACGGTGAGGCTCTCGTACTGGTTCGCCTCGTAGGGCGCATCCCGCACCGCGGCCTGCAGTTGCGTGACCGCCGCCGCGCTCCGACCCGTCGCTTCGAGGAACTTCGCATACCCGTCGCGGATCGTCGTGTCGAAGGGCTTCAGGGCGAGGGCCTTCTGGAAATCGGCGTCGGCCTGCGACAGCAGCGCCTGGACCTGCGCCTGCTGCTGCGTGCTCTGTTGGACGGCGCTGGTCCAGTCCGCCAGACCGAGGTTGTAGTAGGCGTCGGCGGACCAGGGGTCGTCCGCGATCGCCCGCTGGAAGAGCGCGGCGGCCGCCGGATTCTGGACCCCGAGACGGTCGGCCGCGCCCACGGCATGGATGCCCGCCCACTGCACCAGCGCGAGGATGCCGACCGCGACGCAGGCGCCCGCGAAGCCGACGCCCGGCCAGAACGGCGCGGGCGGCGGGGCCGCACGGCGCGAGCGCGCCGCGACACGCTGGGCCGGGGCCGCCGCGGCCGGGGCCAGGGCCGCCGACCGCAGGAGCCCCGCGGCGACGAAGAGGGAGAGGCTGATGCCGCCGAGGGCCAGGGTGAAGTCTATGAATCCGTGCCCGCCGATCAGGATACACGCCGCGAGCAGCCCGAGGACGACTGGGCGGTCCTCCGGCCGCGCACGGCGGTACGCGACCCACGCGGTCCAGAGCAGGAGACCCCAGAAGGCCAGCCAGCAGAGGAGCCCCACGGCGCCGGTGGCCACAAACGTCTGGATCCAGCCGTTGTGGACCTGCGTCGACGAATACCCGTAGCTCTGATACAGACGGTAGGCGGCGCTCCATCCCCCGCCGCCCCAGCCGAGGAATGGGCGGGCCAGCGCCATCTTCAAACCGTCGTGCCACCAGGCGATACGGGACCAGGCGTTGTACTGCAGGAGGCTGTCCTTGCCCAGACGGCCGAGCACGGTCTGTGCCAGGTGGAGCTTGAGCCCGGCGACAAGGGCGCCGAGGAGGAGCACACCCACGGCGCCCGCCGCCGCGATCCGATACCGCTCGGCGGGAAGGCGGCGCATGCGCTGCCAGCCCTGGTCCAGGGTGACGGCGACCACCAGGGTCAGGACGATGGCAACGACGGTGGGCTCGACGCCCGGCGGCAGTGCCGCGACTCCCGGGGCGTGGGCGCGGGCGGCCGCCGCGGCCAGACCGCGGGCGAAGGGCACCGCACCGGCGGCCATGCCGATCGCCGCGGCGGCGAAGGCGGCCAGGACGTCCGCGACCCTGCGCCCGTTCGCCGCGAGGAAGAGAACGGCCACCGGGACAAAGACCAGCGTCGCGCCGCGCGAGAGCGCGAAGAGGAAGGTGAGCAGGCAGAGGGCCGCCACCGCCACGTAGGCGGTGCGCCGCCAGGGGATCGCCACCGAGGCCGCCATCCCGACCGAGATCAGGGCCACCGCGGCCAAGTACGCGGCGGCGGCGTCCGGGTACTGGATGGACGTGTAGATGCGGCGCCCGACGAAGAAGGCGTCGGCGGGCACTCCGCCGGCCGCCCCGATGAGCCCGGTGGCGGCGACGACCACCCCGCCGAGTAGCACTCCGTGCAGGAGGACGGCGCGGGCCCGTTCGGAGGGCAGCGCCAGTTCGGCGGCCGACCAGAAGGCCAAGAAGTACAGGCAGCGCAGGAGCCAGGCCTGGATGGCCACGTCGCCGCTGACCGCGACGAACATGCTGAGAAAGTAAGCGGCGACCACCGCCAGCGCCGCCCAATCGAGCGGCGTGCGTGCCAGTCGCCCGTCGCGCCGGCCGCGGTACCACCAGACGCCGACCGCGATGACCGCCGCCAGGATGGTGGCCACCAACTGCTGGGGCGGGAAGTAGAGGCCGCGAAAGGCGCACGCCAGCCCCACCAGCAGGGCCAGGGCGCCGGCGAGCACGACGTCCGGAGTCAGAACGGCGGGGGACGTCACCCGAGACACACCGCCGGCACGTGCCGCCGGCCGACTCGACGGGGGGCGGTATTGCTTCGTCGGTTTGCGCTGCGTCACACGGATCTCCTCTCTGCGCTGAGGCCGAAGGTGGCAAATCAAGCCCGTCCCGCGACCGGGGCGGGCAGGGGACGGGGGCACTGCCGCCGGAATCGAAATTCTGCGCCGGCGGAGTTCGCACCGGCCTGTCCGGCCGCGCCCTCCGTGCATCCGAATCCGGCCCGGTTTTGCTCGGCGCGACCCTCGCAAGAATCGCATCGAGGCCGAACCCACTTCTCGCTGGTCACTGGATCGACCGGGCTGATCGATACTGCCGATGAGCTTCCTTACGGCCGGTGAGCTTCCTTGATTCCGCGGTGTTCGACAGCAGGGCGGGGACAACCTTGTACGGGAGTGTGGAGGCCAGCGGTAGATTTGCCTGGTTGCGGTGATGCAGAGGAGCCCCGCCGATTCTGCCGAACCATGCACTTGGGCCGTCGGTCCCCGCCCGCCCCGATCCGGTGCGGTTTGGACCCAGTGAGGCGCGGGGAAGGAGCGAAATTCTATTGCCGGTCGGGCGGAAGCGCGAACTGGCAAGCGGATGGTTCGTCGCCGCAGACGCTGCGGCCATGATCGCCTCCTATCTCCTCGCCCTGTATCTCCGTTTCGGCGGCTCCCCCCCCGAATACAACCTCGGCGCCGTGTACCGGACCATCCCGATCTGCGTGGCCGGGTGCATTGCACTCGCGCAGGTCTATGGACTCTACGAGCGCCGCCCCATGACCTGGCCCGAGCAGGTCCAGAGCATCTTCGTCCTCGTCGTCCTCGACGCCGTGCTGGCGATGGCGGCGGCGTTCTTCGCCCGTTCCTTCGCCGTGCCCCGCAGCGTCATCGCGATCGCGACGGCGATCGACCTCCTGCTGCTCTACGCCTACCGCCGCCTGGCCTACGCGTCCTGGACGGCGCGCAACGGACCGCCGCTCTTGGTCCTGATCACACCCGCGTGCGACGCTACCGCCGCGCCGCCGATCGAGGGGGCATCCTTCCGGGTGGCGACGTCGCTCCCGGTAGAGAACGACGACATCACGTCGATCGCGATGGTCCGTCAGGCGGTCGCCGAAGCGCGCGCCGACGGGATCCTGCTCAGCCAGAACCTCCCGGGGCAGGTGAAGGAAACCCTCGCGCTCTTCGCCGTCGAGCGCGGGCTCGAACTCTTCATCGTCCCCCGGCTCCTCGACCTGATGGTGCTGCAGAGCCGCCCGAGCATGTTCGGCGACCGTCTGGTCATCAACCTCACCGGCTCGGCCGGCGCGGGGTACCAACGGGCGCTGAAGCGCTTCATCGATGTGAGCCTCAGCGCCCTCTTCCTGATCCTCACCTCCCCGGTCATGGCCATCGCCGTCTTGCTGGTGTTGCTTGAGGACGGCGCGCCTGTTCTCTACCGCCAAGAGCGCGTGGGACGGGACGGGCACAGCTTCACCGTGATCAAGATCCGCACGATGGTCCACAACGCCGAGGCCCTGACCGGGCCGGTCCTGGCCCGACCGGAGGATCCGCGGATGACGCGCGCCGGGCGCTGGCTGCGCAAACTCCACCTGGATGAACTGCCACAACTGTGGAACGTGCTGCGGGGCGAGATGAGCCTGGTGGGCCCGCGGCCGGAACGACCGGAACTGCACAATGAGGTTGTCGCCGCCATGCCGCACTTCGCGCAGAGGCTGCGGGTACTCCCGGGGCTCACCGGGTTGGCACAGGTGCAGGGGGGTTACGACACCCACCCGCACGAGAAGCTGAAGTTCGACATGCTGTACTCCCTGCGGGCGAATGCAACGCTGGACGTGCAGATCATCCTTAGGACGGTGCGGAACGTCATGGGGACTCTGGCGGAGGGCATGCGACGGCCGACGGCGACGACACCGACCGAGCCTCGATCCGGAAGTACGGTGGACGAGCATTGAACGCCACAGAAGGGCAGCCGTATGACGCCTGCCCGTGGCTAACGTTCCGCCCGGCGAACCCCAGCCAAGACAGGAGACTACTTTGGCCCGGCATTTCCTCGCTAAGCGCGGGGCCGCACGCCCTCGCGTCGCGCGGGGAGCCGTGACCACCGTAGGCCGCCAACCGTCCGTTCTTCACGTAGTTCAATCCGGGGATCGCGGCGGCGTACAGCGCCACGTCCGAGACCTCGCCGTCGGCCTCGCCGATATCACTGCGGGCGTGGCCGCTGGCAGCACCGGGTGGCTGACCACGCAGATGGAGGCCCACGGCATCAGAGTCTCTCTCTTGCCCCACCTCGAGCGTTCGGTCCGCCCGGACCGCGCCATCGCCGCAGGCGGGGAGGTCGCCCAAGCGGCTCGGCAGCTTGGCGCGACAACGATCCATGCCCATGGCGTCGTGGCCCTCGCGGCATCGCTTCGGGGAGCGGTCGGCAAGCCTCTTATGTACACATCCCACGGCTTCCAATGGCGCGATCCGGCACACTCCCCTAGCGTTAGAGCGGCTTCCATCGTACTTCACCGAATCGCGGCGCGACGGGTCACGAACGTAGTCGCGGTGAGCGACCAGGATGCATCGGATGCATTGCTGCTCGGCTTTTCGAAGGATGTCGTCCACCGGATTCCGAACGGTGTCGCCGTGGTCGGGGAGGATGACTCCCGAAGGCGGTGGAATACCGTTGGGGTTGCGTCACGGCTCGTCCGCGGGAAAGGTTTGGAAACTTGCCTGCACGCCCTGACGGAGATTCCTGATGCTGTGTTCATCGTGGCGGGGTCTGGTCCGCAGGAGTTGCGCATCCGAGGGGAAGCAACGCGCCTGGGCGTCGCCGGACAAATTGAGTGGTGGGGATGGCAGGAGTCGCTCGATGACTTCTACCGAACCATCGCTGTGTACGCGGCCCTGTCGCACAAGGAAGGCCTGCCATACGCAGTCCTCGACGCTTTGGCTTACCAGGTTCCGGTGGTAGCCAGTAACATTGCGGGCCATCAGGAGTTGGTCCAGGCCGGCCACAACGGCGTGCTGGTACCGGTTGGCAACCCGAAGGAACTCGCCGTGCAGTTACGCTGGCTCCTCGGACACCCAGACCGAGTGCGCCGGATGAGGGGGACCCTCACCTGCGGGCTAAACAGGTTCTCGTTGGCGAGCATGCTCAGTGCTCATCGCTGGCTCTATCGTGAGACAGACCGCTTTCGCGCTCCTCGACGACCAACGTCCTAGACCCGAAGATTGGTCCGACGTAACACGTGAAATGGTGGCAACAATGGACGACCTATCCGGGGCCCATCACCCGCGCGCGGCAGACGCGTCCCTGGGCTCGCTGCTTGTCCCCGAGCGTCTCAGTATTTGGGCTTGGGTGCTCGGCTACACCGCGATTCTGACGAGCCTGTCGGTTCTACGGTCGCAACTCTGGTTATCGACTGGATTCGATCTTGGTCTTTATGAGCAGGGCTTGTGGCAAATTCTCCATCAAGGGTTACGCATGGCTACTTCCTATACAGGCCAACCCATCCTAGCGCAGGGCGCATCATGGATACTCATCCCCATCGCGCCACTCTACGCCATCGGCGGAACAGGACTCCTCCTTGCCATACAGTCGTTCGCTCTCGGACTGGGGTATCTCTTCCTCCGGCGCATCGGCGATGCCATGGGCGTACCGGATCGTACGTCCCATCTCGCCGGGGTTATCTACCTCCTGTATCCCAGCCTCATAGGTGCAAACCTCTTTGACTTTCATCCCATAACGTTGGCAGTTCCCCTACTTTTCGGTGTAGTGTGGGCGGCCTTGACTAGGCGCGCTGCTGCCTTCACAATACTCGTCAGCCTGTGTTTCACCATTCAATCCAGTGTCATCATCCCGCTGTTAGCGGTCGGACTGGTGCTGCTTATCCTACGGCGACCTTTCTGGGCCTTGGCTATGTGCGCCCTCGCCACGCTATCGATTTGGGTGGATATCCACGGTCTGCTCCCACTGCTCGCCAATGCCCACATCTCCGTTTGGTCAGCAGTCGTGCCCACGCCCGTCCCGCTCGACGCCACACTCCGTACGCTAGCTGGTAGCATCGCGCACCTTCGAACATGGGAGTACCTAGCGTGGATCATAGGCCCCGTCGGACTCGTCGTCCTAACCGGAAGAATCCAAGTCAATATGTCATGGAGCATACCGGTCATCGCCGTCATCGTCGCCAACCTGCTCTCAACGTCCCCAGCTGCTTCATCTCCATTTTCAGACACCACGCTCCTGGCTCTCCCCTTCCTTTTCACATCCGTCCTCAGTGCTCATGCAGGAGACGCACCCCTCACGGGGCGCCGCCGCGCCGCTTGCCTGATAGTCCCGGTCGTCGCCCTCGCAGTCTTTCTGTGGCACGATTGGCGCGTCAGTTGGCCCGTCCTTCCCCCTAACACCGACGCCCTCTTGGCCGCCACCGCTCTCATACCATCCCGTGCCCCGGTTGTCGCACAGAACTTTGCATCCCCGGCACTTTCTAATAGACCAATTATTTGGCTTCCCAAAACCGCAGTCGCTCGTACCCTTCCCGACGGTACTTACATTCTCACGGACACTCGCTTTTCGACTAGGCTCTCACCGTCCGGCGTCCTTGATGCGCTATCAACTCGCATGGCCAGCGCCGCCCAAGCCAAACTCGCATACTCGCATGATGGCGTCCAATTGTACAAGCTGATTGCGCCCCTACCAAAGTTGACATCGTAAGTATAGGGAGGCTTCCTCGTGTCTTCTCCAATGTATTCAGCATCAGCGAGGCACACGTCGATAACGCAGGCAGTCCAAGGACCACTCGCGCGCGCGAATCAGAGATGGCGGAGCATCGCAGTTTGGCTCGAATTGGCCCGCAATCTCGCTGTTCGTGACGTCGAGACTCGGTACAAGCATTCCTTCCTGGGCCTCTACTGGGCAGTCATCAACCCATTGCTAACGGCGGTCATATTCACCTTCGTCTTTCAAGTGATCTTTCATGCGAGTTCCAAACCAATTCCTTATGTCGTGTTCCTCCTGTGCAATCTCACTTTCTGGAACTTCTTCGCCAACTCCGTCTCCTCTGCAACCGGATCTATCACGGGGAGCGCCGCGCTCCTGGCAAAGCTGTACTTCCCGCGAGTCGTCCTGCCAACTGCTTCGGTCTTCGCCCGCCTAATCGACTTCACATTTTCCGCCATTGTTCTCGTGGTTTTTATTCTAATCTACCATGTACCCGTACACTGGACCGCTATCTGGGTCGTGCCCGTATTGCTCTTACAGATTCTCTTCACCCTCGGCATAGCCTATTTGGTCTCAGGCATGAATGTATTGTTACGAGATGTCGCACAACTTATCGGGCTGGTACTGATGATATGGATGTACCTGTCCCCCGTGATGTATCCATTGACGGGACAACCGAATGCAATCCAAATTGTGCTCCTCATGAACCCTATGGGCGCGTTGCTACAGGCCTGCCAAGACCTGCTATTCGTCGGCCATCTGACGCACCCCATCGTTTTGTGGGTGGCGGGAACATGGTCGCTCTTCGTTCTCCTGGGTGGGATTGCAGTATTCAAACGCATCGAGCCGTCATTCGCAGAGGTGATGTGACTCAATGGCAACCCTTCGGGCCGACGGACTCTGGAAGCGTTTTCAATTGCAAAAGGATCGCGCAGATAGCGTCGGACAACTTGTGTGGCGCATGCTGCCCGGGCGTCGGTCCATTGCTGTTGAACCTTTTTGGGCGTTGAGAGACGTCTCGTTCGAGATGCAGGAAGGGCAAAGCATGGGAATAATTGGCCACAACGGCGCCGGCAAGAGCACCAGCCTAAAGCTGCTTACACGCACCATGACACCAACCATGGGCAGCCTCGCGGTGCACGGCCGAGTATCTGCATTGATTGAACTTGGGGCTGGTTTTCATCCGGACTTCACCGGGCGGGAAAACATAATTCTCAATGCCTCGATACTAGGCATTCGGCGACGCGACATACAGCGCCGGATGGATGACATCATCGACTTTGCAGGCATCGGCGGATTCATCGACACACCAGTCAAGTATTACTCCTCAGGCATGCAGGCAAGACTGGGCTTTTCTGTGGCCATTCACGTTGACCCGGAGATCCTCATCGTCGATGAGGTCCTTGCGGTCGGGGACGAAGCTTTTCAGCAAAAGTGTATGGATCGCATTTTTGATCTGAAGCGGAGTGGCGTTGGGATCCTTCTCGTATCTCACGATCTCGCTTCCGTCGAGCGTCTCATGGACACGGCAGTCTGGTTAGACCACGGTACCGTGCGAGCGTTCGGTAACCCGCACGACGTCGTCCGGGCATATCGCCAAAGCTTACGCCCCGAAGATGTCCACGGGTCAACACGCAGTGTATCACAACAAACTTTGGCAGGGTGCGTTCGCATCCTTTCCGGAGAGATTAGCACCAGTGGTGGCTCCACAGTAAGCTCTGGCTCTTCCGTGGAGCTCCTCGTCCACGTGAACAACGACGCGACCGCCATCTTTCATGGATTCGCAACCGTGGTCCTGAGGCGCACGGATGGATTGGCCATCGCAGAGTTATCCAGCCTTGCGGATCAATTACCCTTAGACATTCCACCTGGAACACACCGGCTCATCCTGGCCATTCAGACTCTCCCTCTGACCTCCGGAACCTACCACGCCGACGTTACGCTGCTCGACATCCAGAGCGCACGGGTCGACGCAAGGGATCCCCTCCTTACGTTCACTGTCCGCTCCAGTACGAAGCAGGTAGGCTTGATACATGTGCCGCATACCTGGCAGGTGAGTTAGATGGAGAAGACGCATACCCGGGGTATTCGGCGCTCCACTCTTCGTACTGCGTGGGACCTCTACGGTTCCCCGGGCGAGCTGGCTGGGGCCGTACGCAAGATGTGTTGGGTCGTGCGTCATAGCGGCTTGCTTGCCCTGCAGCGCGCCTTTCTCGCCAAGATGCGTCAGCCTAACATGCCTCTCGCCAACCTCCTCCAGGGGCCAGCAAACCATCCCCCAGTCGCATTTGAGGATCGCGTCGACTGGCCCGGGCGGGGCCTGTCCGAATCGCGGTCAGTGAGCGTGATTATTCCTACCCAAGGAAACACGCCTCTCTTAACTCGCTGCCTTGCCACAATGCTCAGGAGCACAATGCAAACCGCACGCCTAGATATCATGGTGATCAACAACGGCCCGCCCCTGCATACGATCCCTCCTATGCCTTGGCCTATCGCCGTACGGACGGAGACCCGTGCGTTTAACTGGTCCGCCTACAACAACGCTGCTGCCGCTCACTCCAGAGCGGACTTCCTGCTCTTCCTCAACGACGACGTCGAGGCGATTCACACAGGATGGCTCGATTCAATGCTCGCGGCCGCAATGAGCTCTAACGTCGCCGTTGTGGGAGCCAAGCTTCTCTATCCTGACGGCACCATCCAGCACATGGGCATCACATTCTCCGAAGCTGGTGATCCCCTTCACATCGCCAGGCATCGCCCGCGAACAGATCTTAGCCCGGCGGACCCATTCAAGGTGCGCGCCGTGACCGGCGCATGCCTTCTAACAACTCGCGCCATCTTTCAACAACTCGGTGGCTTCGATGAACGCTTTGCCTTCAGCTACAACGATGTCGACTATTGCCTCCGGGTTCAACGGGCTGGCCATCAAGTGTGTGTTCTTCCACAGGCAGAACTCGTGCATCTGGAAACAGCCACGCGTCCACTGCGCACATCCACCCGGGAGCAACGCCTATTTGCGTCGCTGTGGCCGGCTCAGTCCCTCCGGCCTCGCGGTCCAACACCGTTTGGTGCCGGATCCCGCCATCCCTAGTGGTGTGCATATTCCGTCCGCTCCTGGAGCGAATCGAAGTAGCCAGGGGCGTGTTTCAAAGAACCTCGGATAATCGGTTGACGCTTCTGATCCGCCTGAGACTTTACCCCAGCAGATCGGGTGGGACCTGCGGGGCGGCTCTATGGGATGATGCTCGGGCGCCGCGGGCGTGAACAAGCCTCCGACTGGCGCGTGCTGAGTTGATCGAAGACGAATAAGGGACGGGGTATGCAGGAACGCCGCGCGCGGCGGGCGAACCGCCTCACACCCGCGCGGGAATGGCGATTCGGCGCGGGTTGCAGACGGGCGTGGCCGGTCGACCCCACTGGCGGAGCGATGGGTGCCCCAGACGGTGCGCTGGAGTCCAAGGATGCCGAGCATCTGGCCGTCGTGGCGAAGGAGGCCGGGGTGCCGAAGATGGATATGGCGAGCCGGAGTATGCCTCTGGCGATACGGCGGCGGTCGGCACGGCGGGGGAAGGGGGATGCGGGTGGGCAGTAGCGTGCGCGACCGATGGCCCACCGGCGCATTGCTGTTGGCAACCACCGCAACATTTTGGCATACGACCAGTCAGTGGTTCGTCGGGGACGACTTTCAGTGGTTACACGACGTGCGCTTCGATATGAAAACGCCGGCGGAATGGTTGGCCGCCTTCACGCATGCGAACGGCATGCATACCTACCGCTGCTCGGACACAACCTCTACTGGTGGATTTGCTGGCACCTATTCCATACGAATCCCCTCGGATACCATCTCGTGGACCTCGGCGTCTTTCTCTTGGCGGTGCTGGCCGTAGAGCGCATTGCGCGGGCCGCCATAGGGGGGACATGGCAGCCTTCCGCCTGCACTGCACTCCTGGCGCTCGCCGCTGTTAATTACGACGCCTTGGGGTGGCTGTCCGCATTTGCGGAGACTGCCGCCGTCCTGTGGTATAGCATCCTCTCTGGCCGCATTCGTTGAGGGACGCCGCCGAACCGCCCTGACTTCGGCCGTGGTGGGCCTGTTGTCGAACGAGACGACGCTCCCTATCGCCGGGATGGCGATGGTGTGGGTATGGACCGTAGAAGGCAAGACGCTCCGGGAGGCCGCGCGGGCGACGTGGGCGCTGTGGGCGCATTCCGGGGTCTATCTGTTGGCGTGCGCCACAGTGCTGGATATCCACGCGACCGGCCCGTTCGCGCCGGTCTGGTCACTGTCTGTACTCGCGCCACTCGCTGGCCGATCAGCATTGTGGGCGGTCAATATCCTGCCGTGGCTGTGGAATGTCCGCGGCGCAGGACCACAGTGGCGCGTAGCCGTGGATGCGTTGCTGCTCGCCGCGGCGGCGGCAATGGGGGCGACACTACTGGCCGGCATGGCGCGCCGGGACGTATCGGGTGTTCGCCTTATCCTGGCCAGCGCGTTGTGGTTCCTTGGCGGCCTGATTCCCGTTCTACCCTTCGCACACGATTACGCGTACTACAATCTCGCGGTGCCCGCGCTTGGGTTGCCCGTACTCGCGGCCGGTCTCTGGCGCACGGCGGGCGGCATCGGCCGGGTATCCTTGCCTGCGCTGGCGCTCGCGGTTGGGGCGCTCGGCGTCGTCGGAGTCTGGGGGCCTGGTGGACTCAATCAGGTGGACGCATTTCGCGGCATGGCGAATGCGGCCCATGAGGCGTACATCTTGGCGGCTGCGGCACAGGAGGCACGGCCCGGCGCGCTGTCGATTTACGTGGACACCCGACAGGCGCAATGGCTGCTGGATGGCGGTCTGTTCGCGCAGTTGGCAGGACCCGTGGGATAGGTCGTATTTGGCGGCAATCCCCCGCCCGCTACCCAGATACACCTGGGATACAGTCCATACCGCATTTGGGTCCTGGTGAACAATCCCTAACTGTGTTGGTACGGTGGTCGCGTAGTACACCTTGGCGATGCTGCTCCATCAGATGCATTCTGGACTGCCCGGTCTGTAGTAGCGGATACGGGATTTGTGTTCATCACGTAATTGGCGCGTTCCGGTGCCTGCAGGCCTCGATCGCGTGGCACGGAGTCCCATGCATATCCCACGATATCCTACCGCAGAAGGGGTGCCGCCCGTTGAATTCGGGATGTCATACATGCCGCCATAGTTGGCGTATGGAGTTCCTTGTGTGGTGTCGGTATTGACGCCGCCGCCTGCTGGCATGCTGCGCCACTATGTATCGTTCTACAACCGCCGGTGTCATCCATTTGGTTAGGGATGCCGGCGCAAAGCGCGTATCTTCATCGTTGGCCCCCTGCGCAAGAAGCTGCGTGGCATAGCCGGCGCGCGCACCATGCCGCCTCACCTGCTCCCGTTTGATCGCTCAAGCTGCGTAGGTACCTGTTCACCACCGTGCGTCAGCAACAGCACGTGTTGTAGGGCGGCCACCTGCGTTCGGCCCGGACCCCGCTGTGCACTGCCTGTGGTCAGACAATCCTGCCCCTCCGTGCTCTCCACCTGTCTCAAACCTCCGCGTGGGCCGACTTCTGGAAGCGCAAACCCCTCCTCCGTCGCCCGCGTCTTCTACCCACGGCACAACACCAACTCGCCTCACTTCACGGGTTGGAGGGCAGCCTGGCCGCTACCCCCTACCCTCCTCCCCGTCGGGTCCTCGGAGGCAATACCTCCTGAAACACCCCACGTACTCCTGCCCCACCCGCAGGCTTTGCTCAGTCATTCTTTAGGCATCGGACCCACGAATCAAGTGCTCTCTCTCTTGAATCTCCCAATGGACCCTCGCAGCGTCTCCATTTCCCGAAAGATGTGATTCTGCTGGGCCAGTGCGATTATAATCGAGCACAACGGCGGGGCAGTAGTCAATAGAAAAACCCCTCCGCACCAGTCGAAACACCCAGTCGAAGTCAATCGCACGGTCATACGTGGACATGAATGGGACCTCTTCGATAGTCCGTCGCCGTGCGAGCAGCGCACCCGACCCAATGTCGAACTTCATAGCCAGGTAGTCATCAACGTTAAACGGAGCAGAGCGCCCACGCGTCCGTCCCTGCTCCGTAACCACCTCCCAGTCACAATACACAACGTCGAGATTAGGCCTCTGAAGGAACATCGTCAACGGCGCCATTATCCGGTTCGGGCGTGCAACATCGTCATCGTCCATATAGGCGACAAACGGCCCCCGGGATGCTTGGAATCCCGCCTGGCGTGCCCCGACGCACCCGCGTCCGTGCGCAAGTCTCATGCCGACAACCCGCATGTCGTGACGTTGCAGGCCATTGATAACCTTCCACGTATCATCATCGGAGTTGTCGTCGACTACCACGAGCTCGATATTGCGGTAGTCTCCATCCAAGATTGACCGTGCCGCTCTCGGTAGAAACTCGGCCCTATTGTGCGTTGCAATGATAACGGAAACTAGAGGCAGCATTGCGCTGAGGTCGAATGGTGGCTCTACGCCATGCTTCTCCTTGGTTATCTTATCGGCCTCCACCATCAACCGAGTCTTACGTTCCCCGAATGATTGGCTACCGGCATGGTGCACGTACGCGCTCGACACAACAAGAGGAATCCCGTGCTTCAGTGCCCTGCACGAATAATCGACATCCTCGCCACCATAGTAGAAGTACTCCTCATCGAGAGGACCAACAACTCGACGCACGCGCCATGGGATGTATGTGCAAAACATATTGATCGGATACCAGGTCAGGCGCGCAGCCCCCTCGCCCCACATGTCAGGGTTCCCTGCACATTGATACCCCGTATGTGCGCCAGTAAGGGCGAAGCCGCGGGAGTCCTCGCGCAGTTGTCGCAACCAGGCGTGGGTCACTTCCGTGTCATCATTCAGCAAGACGACGTCATTCTCGGAGGCGGCCAACACCATGTTGTTTGCCACGGCGAAGTTGAACACGGGCATGCTGTGCACCGAAACCAACACGCGATCCTTAACGCTCGCGGGAATTCGATCCGCGTGCGTGGCATGTACCACAAGATGGATCGCATATGGTTCCGGAGTATGATCCACAATGGATCGCACACAACGCTCAAGAAGCTCCTCATTACCAGCATAGCAGATCACAATATCCACCATCGCCGTTAATGAACACGGCTCTGTCTGGAGGTAGCGCGCCAGGTTCCAATAGAACTGCTGCGTCTGTGCGGTCGCAGCCTCCACTTCTGGGGGTTGCTCAGGGTCTTGTGCCGAGGGGTTGAGTACGTCCGTTCCGTGGGATCCCTTCACGCGTCGGAGCAATCGCAGATAGGCCCGTCTGCGGGAGGTTTCAGCACCCAGCACACGGTCGCAGATGCGTCGATATGCCTTGACCAACTTCCAGCCCAGACTCGAATAAACGAGATCTAAGGCCTCGCGTTGGCCACGAATCGTGCCTTTGTATACTTCGATTTCTCGCAGTGACCGTTCTTGCCGATCGCGGCAAGCCGAATGCGCACGCTCGGAGTCCTCGTAGTGTGATGCTAGGGCTAACAGTTGCCGGCGTAGATTGTCGCGCTCCATTTCCAGTTCTTCCGCGGCTTCTTGCTGACGGCTGCTGGCTGCTGACTTTAAGCTCAATAGATCTTGGTTTAATGTCGTTTCCAGTTGAGCCAGCCTCAACCGCTCTTTTTCCATCTCCATCAGTTCTTTTTTCAAGCGCTCTACGGCCGTATGGTGCTCGGATTGCCGCACTTCGAGGGACAGTTGCTTGTCGGCGAGCTCCTGCTCCGCCCTTCGCCGCTCTTCTGAGAGCCCCGCTTCGCGTTGAGACATGTCCTGGGCGCTTCGTTCCAACTTCTGGCGCTGCGCCTCTGTCTCTTGGCGCTGCGCCTCTATCTCTTGGCGCTGCGCCTCTATCTCTTGGCGCTGCGCCTCTATCTCTTGGCGCTGCGCCTCTATTTGCAGTCGCTCGGCATCGAGGCGCTGCTTATCCTTCAACAACTGATCAATATTGCGGAGCGACGGCTCAGTCACGCTAACCGAATGGCCGGACGATATCTCAGAAAGTTCCTCAACGTAGCCCCGTGATATGTCGAGGAGTGTGTCTGAACGCCAGACATCGTCTGACAACGCATGGTTGGAGGCGACGGCGAGGAAATAAAGCGGTCGCTTAAAGCCGCCCGGTGCCGTTTGAAACCCTCGAGGCGCTTTTTCAACGAAAGTTTCACATGCGGCCAACGATGCTCGCTTGCCTAGGCTCCATATGAATGAGCCAACGTGATTGCGCTGGCCGAATATCCCAACGTGTTCAAACGAGTTGCCAATCGCTGTTCGAAATTCGTCGTAATACAACTCGCGCACGTGGTATGGATTGCGATACCCTGAGGCATCGGAGTAAGCGGCTCTGTTCGGAGTGGAGACAATAAAGACGCCGCCTGACGCCAAAAGGCGGCGGACTTCATTGAGGAGGGCGCTGTGATCCGAAACATGCTCCAGGGCTTCGAAGCAGGTTATGACGTCAAAAGGACCGTCTACTGGAACGTTGGTTATATCGGCTTGCACGAACGTGACATTTGGGCGCAAGTAATATGCGTTGCGCGCGTGTGCGATGGCCTCATGATCAATGTCTACACCGACCACAGACATTGCGTGCTCGCCGAGGCTAAATGCACCATATCCCTCGCCACAACCTAGATCCAGCACTCGTTTGCCAATGGCGAAGCGAGAGGCGAAAGAATATCTGTGTAAGTGTTCGTAGTGAATTTGCGTACCGGCATCTTCCAGCCATGGCAAATATCGTTCACCGGTCCACTCCAGCATCGGCGTCTCCCTGAGCGACAGATTGGGTGGAATCAGGACTTCGGCCATATTCACTTTGATTCGCAAGAACCAAGGGAGCAGCAAGTACCCGCGTCAGCCGCTAGCCCTCCGGGAAATCGTGGTTGAGACCGCCCGCCTCTCCGCGACTCCGTCGCGTTCAGACAGAGATGGGTCCCTGGTAGAGAAGGTACGCAGCCTCTACAAACGTCAGCAAAAGTGTGGGCAGCCCCTATATTGCAGCCCATGCCGAATAGCGGGTTCTGCTCCTGGACCACAACCATAACGCGGGAATCAGACTCGGCCCACGCCGATATCCACACTTTCGTGCAATCAATATCCGCCCGCTCCACCCCAACCATTTCGTCCTCTGCCTGTGAGGACGCCAACAACGAGGGAAGATACCCTTGACTGACCCGGAGTGCATTTTGCGTTAGAACGACCAGGCTTGCCCGCAAGATGTCACGACCCCTTGACTCTAATCATACCTGAAAACGACTACCGGCCGCCAGAAAACAACTTCTTAAGAGTCCTGACTACGAATAGAGATCATTTCAAGCGCATTTGCCCATATGTGCCGAGCGACGAAACGTTGACGAGCCAGTAACCAACCCCTCTCACCTAATTTAGCGCCCAGGGATTCGTTGGCGCATAGGTTTGATAGTTGCGTGTGCCATTCCGAGGATGAATTAGCAACCAAAATATCCCGGTCTGGGTCGCAAGGGAAGCCCCGAATGCCAACGGGAGTTGAGACGACGGGTCTCGCAGTAGCCCATGCATCCAAAACCTTGCGGTTGGTCCCGCTCCCGTACCTGACGGGGTTGATCACCACGGCCGCCGCTGCAAATTCCTCGACAACCCTTGGCACGAACCCGGCAACTTCTATTCCCGGTTCGCGGGACAAGCCCTGTACCTTCCGGGTAGGTGTCCCGACAACCCTAAGCCTCCTGTGAGGATATTGATTGAAAAACAGTGGCCACACGTGTCGCGAAAACCACAGAATTCCATCCTCGTTCGGGGGATAACGCATGTTGCCGACAAACAATATCGGGCCGTCGCTTTGGTAAGGCGCGGGCGCTGGCACTGGATTGCATCCATTCGGTATTACTTGGACTTTACGTTTCGAAAGTCGTTCTATCCAGTCGGCATCATCACAGGCAGACACCCAAACGTGATTGAACTGGCCGGGAAGATCCCGCTCCAGGCCTTCTACACCGCGCAGGAGGGCCCTTTGAAGGGCCGCCCGCCCTCGCCACGGCAATTGCTTGCGATACAGTCCAAGCGCATCTGTAAGTTCCAATACTCGGAGTCCCGCAGACTCGGCTAGGACATAGGGTGCCGAGCGGAACTGAAATCCCACAGCGAGATCCCACGGCGTTGCACCAGGTTCGGTTTTGGTTCGGCGCGGACCTCTCCAATAAGCCGTGATGCCCGGCGGCCGCCCGCTGAGTAAGCCGACGACAGCACCGCCGAGTACATTGGCGCGCGTAAGCGGATAGAACTCCACGTTAGCCGGCAGGCCTTCCAGGACTCGGCATCGTGGAGCCCTGCTGACGACCGGAGCGATGATTCGTACCGTCAGGTCGCCGACCGCAGCGAGGGCCGTGAGCATCTCCCATGCCCGAAGTCGGTCGCCTTGCGTCGGTGGATATGGCACGAACGGGAGGACGGCGAGAATCCTCACCGTACCTCCCTCGCAGCTAATTGATACACTTCAACGGTCTTGGACACCGTCGCCGGCCATGAGAATGCCGCGGCTTGGACACGGGCGGCTTGTTTACACGCGTGCGCAAAAGGCCCGTCGCTGAGCAACTTGCGTAGAGATCGTGCGAGGTCATCTTCCACAGAGGGATCAAAGAGCACGCCAGCCTGTCCCAATACCTCTGGCATCGATGTTCGGTCCGAACTGGCTACTGGCAAGCCGCATGCCAGGGCCTCCAGCACTGGAAGGCCGAAGCCCTCATAGAGAGACGGGTAGACGAACGTCGTGGCACCTTGGAACAATTTGAGCAGAACGTCCCGACCCACAAAGCCAACGACCTTCAGCCAAGGTGGGCAACCAGCAAAGGGCAGGGGATACTCCGCGGGACGCTCCACGCCGACAATCCATAATTGCACGTCGGGAAACTCATGGTGAATACGTGCGAAACTTCGCATGAGAAATAATCCATTTTTGCGAGGATCCAGGGCACCGAGAGCCAATGCGTATCGTTCGGGTACGGCATACCCCGCACGGCGCAATGCATGTCGAACTTCCGTGGTGTTGGCCGGTGGATGAAAGTCCGTGGAAACTCCCTGGGGAATGACACAAACCCGCTCAGGGTCCAGATGCAAGATGCGGACAAGATCGCCATGAGAGGCTTCCGAAATTGTGATCACACGTTGTGCCTTCCGTGCTTGCAGCGGCAGGGTACGAATGCGTACGGCCCGCCCGACTGCGTGCCGGAACGGTAGATGCATTGGACCCAGAGTGGGCCGAATGAATTCGATCAGATCATGGATCGTATAGACGGTTGGGCACGGGGAAAAGGTCGGTCCATAGTTAGCGGTGAGATGGAGCAAATCGAGACCATCCGTGGCCGCCGCCATCGGGAGAAATACTTCCTCCCAAAGCAGGGGATTGCTAACCGTCAGACGCCGAATGATAAAGGGTTGTCGTGCCAGGGAGATAGCACCCAAGTCGGCCAAGGCGTCTACATAAAGGTAAAACTCATCCGACGCATCTGCATAGTCCGGGAGGTGGCGGACGAGTGCGGCAACATATTCTCCGATACCGCGTCGGTTTTGACGGAATGCATACCGAGCGTCAATACCGACCCGCATCGACAGGACACACCTCCGCGGTTCGAGGATTTGTCGCAACCGCTATTCTCGGGTTCGTGAAACCTTCGTCCTCCAAAACATTTCTCGTTGCAATCACTGGTGTCGGTACTTAGTGATCCGGCTCGCCGAGTACTTCGGATAATGCTTGTGACCACGGGCGTGGCTCGATGTCGGTAATCTCGGTCAGCGCTTCCGTGCTCAGAACCGAATACGCCGGGCGAGGTGCAGGACGTGAAAATTCGCTGGTCGTTACCGGTACCACTGGTGTGGCTGAGCCAGCTAGGTCTAGAATAGCCTTTGCAAACTCATACCACGTGCACTCGCCGGCATTGCATGCATGAAAGGTACCGGTAGCGTGCCTATCCGCCAGAGCCCAAATCCACTCGGCAAGGTCGTCGGCGCGGGTCGGCCTCCCTCGTTGATCCTTGACCACGCGGAGTTCGGATTGCGTCGCGGCGAGACGAAGGATGGTACGCACGAAGTTGCGGCCGCGACTGGAAAACACCCAGGATGTCCGCACAATCGTGTGCGTTTGGGGCAGGAGGAGCCTGACGCCCAGTTCCCCACCGAGTTTGCTGGCTCCGTACGCGGAGAGTGGCCGCACCGCATCCGCAGGCTCGTAGGGCCGCGTGCCGTCTCCCGCAAAGACGTAGTCGGTGCTGATGTAGATGAGATGGGCCCCCACCCCAGCGCAAGCCCGGGCCACGTTGGCCGTCCCCTCGGCGTTGATGCGCCACGCTTTTGCAGGATCAGCCTCGCACCCGTCCACGTCCGTCCAAGCACCAGCGTGGACTACTAGAGCCGGGCGCACTCCGGAGACCACGCGATTGACGGCCACGGCATCGCTGACGTCCATCTCCTGGTGCGACACACCGACCGAGGTTCCAGGGGCGGTTTGCACCAAAGCCGTACCCAACTGCCCACCCGCACCAGTGATGAGGTACTCAGCCACGCGCGGCACCGCCCCCACTACCGTACTGCTCACGAATGTACTGCTGATACTCGGGCCCCAGGAGCGGCCCCCACCAGGCGCCGTGGTCGCGATACCAGTGCACGGTCTCGACCAGGCCCTCGTCGGCGTCCCATCGTGGCGTCCAGCCCAATTCCTCGCGCGCGCGCCGACTGTCGATCGCATAGCGGAAGTCGTGTCCGAGGCGGTCGGAGACGAACTGAATCAAGCTCTCGGGGGCACCCAGACAGCCCAGAATCGCCCGCACGGTGTCGATGTTGGAACGCTCGCCGTCCGCTCCGAAGTTGTAGACGCGCCCAGGCAGACCCTGCTCCAACGCCGCGAGGATCCCTCGACAGTGATCCTCCACGTGGATCCAGTCCCGCACATTGCGTCCGTCGCCATACACCGGTATGGGCAACCCATACAGGGCACGAACGATCGTCAGCGGGATGAGCTTCTCCGGAAACTGATAGGGCCCGTAGTTGTTGCTGCAGCGCGTCACGACGACCGGCAACCCGTAGGTCTCGTGGTGGGCGAGCGCCAGGAGATCTGCGCCCGCCTTGCTGGCCGCATATGGGCTGCGGGGTGCAACCGGGCTGTCCTCCGTGAAGACGCCCGTCTCCCCGAGGGATCCGTAGACCTCGTCGGTGGACACCTGGACGAAACGTCCCACGCCTACTTCTCTGGCCGCATCGAGAAGCACCTGAGTGCCGATGACGTTCGTATCCAAAAAGGCGCGCCCGTCCCGAATGCTCCGGTCCACATGGCTCTCGGCGGCGAGGTGCAGTACCGCATCGGCCCCGTCGAGCGCCTGCCGTACGGCATCGCCGTCACGGATGTCTCCCCGGACGAAGCGAACGCGATCCAACACGCCGTCGAGGTTGGAGAGATGCCCGGCGTACGTCAGCGCATCAAGCGCGACGACTTGGTGCACGCCATCCTCCACCATCATGCGCACGAGGTTACTCCCGATGAAGCCGGCGGCGCCGGTGACGACCACCTTCATCCCAGCGCCGCCGCCGTCTCGGCGATGGCGTCCGGCACGATCGTGGCCGGCAGGCCCATCGCGAGTTCGTTGGCCAGCCGAAGCGAGGGGATGGTACCGGCGTCGGTCCACCAACCAGGCAACTCGTCGTAACAAAGCGAACCGTCGCGCAAAAAGTAATTGTTCACATCGGTGATCTCCATCTCGCCGCGCCCCGAGGGACGCAGGGTGCGGATGATGTCGAACACCGAACTATCATACATGTAGATGCCGGTCACGCACAGGTCGCTCTTCGGCTGCCGGGGCTTCTCCTCGATGGCGATGACGCGTCCGCCGGCGACCTCGGCTACCCCGTACCGTTCGGGATCCGGCACGGACTTCAACAGGAGACGGGCGCCTCCACCCTGGGCGCGAAACGCGCCAACGAACGGCTCGATCCCCGCCTCGAAGATGTTGTCCCCGAGGATCACCACCGACAGATCCGACCCGACGTAGTCCTCCGCCAGGGAGAGCGCCTGGGCGATACCGCCCGGCTCGTCCTGCACTCGGTAGGTGAACCGTGCGCCCCACTGTCTGCCGCTACCGAGGAGGTTGACCACGTCGCCCATGTGATCGACCCCGGTGACCACCAGGATGTCCGCGATGCCGGCCCCGAGCAATTTGGCGATGGGGTAGTAGATCATCGGGTAACGGCCCACCGGGAGGAGGTGCTTGTTCGTGACCTTGGTGAGCGGGTAGAGACGGGAGCCGGTACCACCCGCCAGCACGACGCCCTTGATGCGCCGATCCATGGGCACGCCTCCCTGACAGCAGTGTGGCGCACCCGCGATGCGCCGACGGCGTAGGTTTTGTCGAAGAGGCGGGGAATCCTGCCAAGACTTCACATCGGACCCTCTGCAACCGGCCGCCGAGACCCGAGGCGGCGGCTTGTCGGTCCGCGGACCCTGCGCGATCTGGCATCCAGCCGCGGGGGCGCCGCTCAAGGGCCACGCCCGCATCAGCCTCGGCTGCCCGCCGCCTCCACGCGCCGCCCCCCGGCCTCCGCCGTCATCAGCAGCAGGTCCTCCAGCCCGTCCGAACTGCGGCGCCCCGCGCAGAGGCGCGCCTCCCGCCGGAAGCCGCAGCGCTCATAGGCGCGGATCGCCCGCTCGTTCCACGTCGCCACGCGCAGGTGGACCCCCCGCAGCCCCCACACCGAGAACGCCTGGTCGAGGAAGAGGCGGATGGCGGCCGTGCCGTAGCCGCAGCCCCACGTCCGCGGATCCCCGAGGCAGATGCGCAGCTCACCGCTGCGACGGCGCCAGTTCACGTCGCGCAGTTCGATCCAGCCGAGCAGGATCCCGTCCGCGGTATCGATCGCCCGCACCATGTGCCCGGCGGGACGTGCCGTGCCGATCGCCGGTCGCCCGGCGCCCCGCACGGTCGAGGCGTGCCCCGGCACCCAATCGAGATCACCGGCGAAGCGCCCCGCGGCCCCGATGCCGAGATAGTGCCGTCGCACCTCGGGCTCCTGCAGCCACTCCAGGAAGCGCGGGCGATCCTCCGGCCGCACCGGCCGCAGCCGCACCTCGGTGCTCGGGGCGCTCGTCTGGACCAGACCGTTCACGCGTGCACCCCGCCCGCTCCCGACTAGGCCCTTCGGGCACCCGAGGGCGGACGAGGCTTCTGCGGGCGGTGTCGAACGTCCTGCGCCAAGGGCCGTGGGGATTCGTGGGCCGAGGGGGGAATGCGCAGGCAAATGCAGGTGCGCGGGGGATCGATGAGCGCAGAAGCTTCGCCATCCGCGACAGTTACCCTTCACAGCCCGTATCGCGCCATCGCCGCCTCCAGAATCCGCCGCACCAACCGCTCGTAGCCGATGCCCGCCACGTCGGCCTGGCGGGGCAGGTCGGAGAAGCCCGGCGCCATGCCGGGCAACGGGTTGATCTCCAGCACGTGCGGCGTGCCGTCGGCGTCCAGCCGCAGGTCCACACGACCGACGTCCAGGCAGTCGACCGCCCGGTACGTCGCCAGCGCGGTGCTTCGAAGACGCTCGATCAGGGCCGGGTCCGCCGGGGCCGGACACAGATAGAAGCGGTCGTCGTCCCACTCCTTCTTGAACTGGTAGGTATACACCGGCGGGTATCCCGCCGGCACCTCGCCGTAGTTGATCTCCGTGGCGGGGAGGAACTCCACGCGGGCGTTCCCGAGCATGCCGATGGTGAACTCCCGGCCCTGGAGGAACTCCTCGACCAGCGCCGGCTGGCCGTAGACCGCGTGCACCGCCGCCACCTGTTCGCGGAATTCAGGGGCGTCGCGGACGAGGGAGCGCGGCGAGATGCCCATCGAACTGCCCTCGCGCACCGGCTTCACGAAGAGGGGGAAGCGCAGGGCGCCGGGATCCGAGGGCTCCCCGGGACGAATGACGCGAAAGCCGGGCGAAGGCACGCCGGCGTGGTAGAGGACCCGCTTGGTCATGGCCTTGTCGAGGCAGAGCGCGAGGGTGAGCACCCCGGAGCCGGTGTGCGGAATGCCGAGCATCTCGCACATGGCCGGCGCCTGCGCCTCGCGGCCGTCGCCGGGCAGGCCCTCGGCGATGTTGAAGGCGATGTCGGGCCTCTCGCGGCGCAGGTGGGTGACGCAATCGGCGTCCGCCTCCACGGACACGGCGGTGTGCCCCGCCGCGCCGATGGCCGCGACCAGTGCGTCGACCGTCTCCTGCGTGTCGTATTCCGCCTGCAGGCTCGCCCGCTCCCCCGCGTCGCCGCGGTGCGGCGCTTCCCGGCGCAGATTGAACAGCACGGCGACCTTTAGACCCAACGCGGCGCCCCTCCATCCGGGGCAGGGCGGGCCCGCGGGCGGCCACGCCGTGCTCGGCGCGCAAGGATTGTCGGCCCAGGGCGGAATCCCTTCCGCGTGTGTACGCGGGCCGCCGTGGGAAAAGCCGCCCGCGCACCCATCCCGGCCGGGCCGGGCATCTTGGAGGCCGCCGGGTGGCCGCCGGTGGGTTCCCGTCGACGGCGTGCGGTGGGGTCCGTACGGCTCTGGGCACCCGGTTCGTTCGGTCGAAGGCAGCGGCGGGCCGGTGTGATGGGCCGGCGCGCGGCGGGTCGCCGGCGGTGTCTACCGGCGGTCCGCGGGTCTGTCTACGTTGGGCGCGGGTGATATCCGCGCGCCGAGGGGGCGTGGCGACCGCTATGGGCGCGGGATGAAGGGCAATGGCGCGACCGGCGCGCCTGCGGCCGCGAAACGGGGTGGGATCGTGCGGGCGCCGGCCGGGGCGTCAGGCCAAGGCCGCCGCGGCGGTCAAAAGCAGCGTGGGAACCCAGGGGAGGAAGAGGCCGAGGCTGGCGACCTGCAGCACCACCTGCCCCGCCGCCGATGCCGCGCACGGCCAGCGGCGCCGCGTCCGCAGCGTCACCAGCGGCACCAGCCCGAACAGAACGGACAGCGCCAGCCCCAGCGCCGCCGCCGGCGTGAACGGCGGCAGGGCCAGGACACCGCAGACCGCCACGGGCAGGGATGCGCCGCCGCCGGCGCCGGGCGGCACGGCGGCGCAGGCTGTCGCATGGGCGGTTAGCGCGATGAAGCCCATCGCCCCCACATCCACGGCTCCGGCGGCGATCGCCAGCACCAAGTGGCGCGACATGCCGGCCCCTCCCTCAGCGTGTGTGCTCAGACCATCCGTCCGCGCACCGTTCATCAAATCTCCGCGCGGCCGTCTGATACCCCCAGCTTTAGCCGTGGGTAGGGCCGCGCGTTCCCCCCTATGTGGTAGAATGTGGACAGAACCTTGAAAACTGAGCGTATGGCGTTGCGCCGAGGAATCCGTCGGCGCGTAAAACGTTCGCGGAACACGGGAGCATGCGCTGTCCAAAGGCACCGGCTTGCCGGTAAACGGTTTCGGACACAAGCGCAACCTC